>ERZ1034976.186-NODE-186-length-58774-cov-24.288731_pt1 | contig 58774 bp, 44 predicted proteins | sample MGYA00520623_ERZ1034976 | MGnify/ENA primary metagenome ERZ1034976 (study PRJEB33766, sample SAMN09781774) | gut metagenome | biome: gut microbiome | host: Homo sapiens | place: Madagascar | study: EMG produced TPA metagenomics assembly of the PRJNA485056 data... | reverse complement strand
AGCCTTGACTAACAAATGCCGACGCGGGGACGCGTCGCCCCCAGGTTAGCTTGCGCACCCCCAATTAGGCAAGTTTATCAGTTTCTTCATACACATTATTCAAATAAAAAAGGCAGTTAATCATTGCTGACTAACTGCCTTACAATTCAGTCGGGGTGACTGGATTCGAACCAGCGACCACACGCCCCCCAGACGCGTACTCTAACCGGGCTGAGCTACACCCCGAATTGCGAGTGCAAAAGTACAACTTTTTATTTAACTAACAAACCTTTAGCCTACTTTTTTCAAAAAAATATTTTATTGTACTTTTGCAACGAATTAAAAACCAGAGACATGCAACTTTCTACTCAAGCCAAAGGTTACTTATACGGACTCATCGCAGCTGTAAGCTATGGGGTAAACCCTATATGCGCCAAAATACTATATCGTGACGGTTTCAACTCCAATAGCGTACTATTCTACCGCTTTTTATTTGGCTCCATATTATTAGCGAGTTTAATGGCTTTACAACGCAAGAGTTTTGCTATCACTCGACGCGAAGCAGGCGTACTCTCGCTGTTAGGCATTGTATTTGCCGTATCATCACTTACCTACTTCTTAAGCTTCTATTACATGTCGGCAGGGGTAGCAGCAACGCTTGTCTTTGCCTATCCAGTGTTTACCGCCATACTCATGGCCTTACTCTTTAAAGAACGGCTAAAATGGCCTTCACTCATCGCCATCATACTCACTGTTGGCGGCATCGCATTATTATACAAAGACGATTCTGGACGCCCCATAGCTTTAGCAGGCATCGCACTCATCTTAGTCTCCGCACTGTCTTATGCCTTCTACATTATCATTGTCAATCGCAGCGGCATTGTAATGTCAAGTGTAAAGCTTACCTTTTACGCCATGACAAGTTGCTTAGTATGTCTCACTCTTTATGCCTTATTCACCCCTACAGGCGAATTGCAACCTCTGCATGCCCCCATTGATTGGATAATGGCAATTATGTTAGGCTTAGTGCCTACGGTCATTTCATTAGTATTTATGGCCATGGCCATTCAGTGCATAGGCTCAACGCCCACCGCCATTATGGGAGCACTCGAACCTGTCACCGCAGCCGTCTTAGGCATACTTATCTTTGGCGAAGTGCTTACGCCACGCATTGCCCTCGGCATTGCACTGATACTCTTCTCTGTAACGCTGATTATACTCGATAGTAAACTCCGCAATGCACTATCCAACACCAAAGTTATACGCAAAGGCCGCATCATTATCAAACGCATTCGGTGGAAATAAACAAATTGTAAAATAATCGCTAATTTTCTGACAAAAAGAAAATATTTCAGCTAAAAAATAACTAACTTCGCAGCGATTTTAAACAAAACCTATTAGTTATTTAAGATAAGACAATGAAAAAGATACGCGCAGCAATTGTGGGTTATGGCAACATTGGCCGTTACACTCTTCAAGCTCTTGAAGCCGCTCCCGACTTTGAAGTAGCAGGTATTGTACGCCGCAAGGGTGCCGAAAATTGCCCCGAAGAGTTGAAGAAGTATGATGTGGTAAAGAATATACGTGAATTGAAAGACGTTGACGTAGCCGTACTTGCTACTCCAACTCGCAAGGTTGAAGAATACGCAAAAGACATTCTCGCTTTAGGCATTAATACAGTTGATAGCTTCGACATTCATACACAGATTGTAGACCTTCGCCGCTCACTCGATGCTGTAGCTAAGGAACATGGTGCTGTAAGCATCATCTCAGCAGGTTGGGATCCAGGTTCTGACTCTGTCGTTCGCACTTTGTTACAAGCCATTGCTCCTAAGGGCATCACTTACACCAACTTCGGCCCAGGCATGTCAATGGGCCACACCGTAGCCGTTAAAGCCATTGAAGGTGTAAAGAAAGCACTCTCAATGACAATTCCTACAGGTCAAGGCATTCACCGCCGCATGGTATATATCGAAATCGAAGATGGATATGACTTCGAGAAGGTTGCAGCTGCTATCAAGGCTGATCCTTACTTTGCATCTGACGAGACACACGTCAACCTCGTTCCCTCTGTCGACGATGTAATCGATATGGGCCATGGTGTCCACCTCACTCGCAAGGGCGTAAGCGGCATTACGCAGAACCAGCTCTTCGACTTCAATATGAAGATCAACAACCCTGCCCTCACAGGTCAAGTTTTAGTATGTGTAGCACGTGCTGCCATGCTACAACGTCCTGGTTGCTACACCATGGTTGAAGTTCCCGTTATCGACCTCCTTCCTGGGGATAAGGAAGAGAACATCAAGCACTTGGTATAAAATAATTTAGAACACCTGCTTAACTTGTGTTCCGCACACAAAAAGAATAGCTCAGTAAAAGGACATCAACCTCCTTTTGCTGAGCTATTTTCGTATAGGTACTAAGCTATTATCCCTTCGTGACAGCGCCAATGAGGGCATCGATACTCTCGTTGGTAGGTGCTTCGGTAAGAAGTTCGCCTTTCAACTTCTCAGCCGTATCGCTCACGGCATTCTTGGTATCAATCGAGAGGTCCTTAATCTTGGCAGGGTCGACAGAAGCATCAAGGGGTTTGCCTTCTTCGTCGAATGACTTTTGATAAGCTTCCAATACTTTCTTTTGTTTGTTAATATCCTTCTTGAGCTTCACAATAAGCATAATATCACTTACGCTCATGCCAAGTCCCGTAGCCACGCCAACTAAGACACCCTCCTTACCACCTGATAAGCCACCAATAGCCGCGCCCAAACCTACCTTACCAGCAATGGTAAGAATAGCCTTATTGATTTGCTTACTCTGGGCTGCAGCAGCCTCTGACGTTATCTTTTGTCCCTTTTGGTTAACCAAATAAACACGATAAGCCTTCGTACCGTCTGCGTTGAGTACATCATTGCCAGCCTCGTCCTTCAAATAGACCATTTCACAATGATAGACGGGAATATCATCTTTATTCAGTTTGTTTGATGTTGTATCAGCAGCAGCTGTTGTTGTGGCATCTGAAGACGATGAAGTGACACTACTTACTGCCGCTTTTGCCTTCTTCAAGAAGCCTTGGGCTGAAGCCTCAACCGTACACATACCTGCACCCATCAGAATGACTAACAGTGCTTTTGATAAGAATGACTTAAACATATACATATTGATTTTAAATTTAATTACTTATGATAGAGTTTTACACGAAACTGACGTTTAACGAAAGTACCTTGCGCTTGACTCATGACGTCTTCAGCATCTTTGTAGAAGATGCGCACCTTCACATTGTCATTAGCGGGCAAAAGGAAGAAACCGCGAGGGAGCGCAGTACGGCGCATCTCGGTATCAACTATGCCTTGAGCATCAGTCACGCCAAGTAGCGCAAACTTTGCGCCTTGCTCTTTCATCAACTTGCGAAACTTACGGGGGGACTCATAACTTTGAGGGGAAGGAGTTTTACTACCACTATAAGCCCACACTTCAACGCCCGCAAAGGGGCCTCCTTCGCCTACGCTCACGCGATTGGCCGTTAAGTGAACGACATTAAAGCGTAGCGTGAAAGGCATATCTTTGATAAACGTTTCGAGCGCTGTGATTGACTTGGCATAGTATTCACAAGGGTTGTATTTATCAAGCACCTTGAGATATTCTACCGCAGCAGAATAGTATTCGGCCACATCGGCTTGACTGACATTACCCGCTTCCTTCAAGCGCTTGAGTTTGGTAAGCGAAGCCGTTGTATATCGTGTGTAGAGCGAACAACTATCGCAATCGTCTATATTGGCTTGTATCGTAGGCTTCAAGCTATTAGGTGCATCTTTGGCAGTCAATGCTTGTGCGAAGGCTCGGCGTGCATCATCATAGTTGCGCAAAGCATAAAGGCGGCTGCCCTCTTCGAGAAAACCAGCACACTTCGACACGTGTTCACGCACAACGGTACGAAGCTGTAATACGCCATAGCGCATCTTTACACGAGGTTGCAACTCGCTAACATCAATGCTCAAGTGGTTCGTCTCGGGACCTGACACATCAATAGCAAAAAGGCTATTCATGAGTTCTCTCTGCTTATTAATTGCAGTCTCAAGCTGGTCAACGCGTTCGAAGTCTGCATCGCTACTCTTTTCATTGAGCGCAGCATTGCGTTCGCGATATTCGCGTTCAAGTTGTGCCAAGTGCTCTTGTGGTTGACGAATATTGGCTATGGGGATTTGTATCGTAGTAATCTTAATCGAAGCATCACCCAATTTGTCTTTCGTAGTGACAGAGGCTTGAAGGTCAGGGTGAACATTTACTTTCAGCCCTGCAATCGTTGAACTAACCTCAACTTCTGCCAACTTTTCGTTAGGTACAATGTCATTTCCCTTATTTTGCGACTCCATAAAGATAGGGGTGCCTACTTCCTCTATCAAATAGGCACGCAACACTCCCTTACGCAGGGTCATGGTAAACTTGGTGAAATTGACATCACCACGCCGCCCAATTTCGAGTGTAGGGTTAGGAGTGGAAGCCATATTGACAAGCACTTCGTATTCGTAATACCCCAGTTGGCGCTTACCCAATCGTGTGATAGAGTAATCTTTGGTGTTGGTAAGCGTAATAACGAGGTCGGCATGTTGCGAGAGTAGAAGCACACCACATTCTGTAGGGTTGGCCGTTGCTCTGTCTTCTTGCCCCATGGGCGAATAAGAGATATATTTGGACTGCGCCCAACCTATAATCGGCAATAGAAGGAGCCAAAAGGCTAAAAATAAACGTTTCATGTGTACTTTTATATCGTTTATTAGTGAGAGATATTCACATCTTACAAGTCGAAGCCACCGAGCGTAGTAATACTTTCATCGGGTTTTTGACGCTGACCACCGACGTATTCGGGTTGCCATGTGCGCACATGAATAATGGGATCGCCACCATTTTCGGGGAATTCCCAAAGGAGGAAAAGATAGCCCTCATCACTATAATTGCTTGACTTCCATGACTGGCGCATACGCACACCGAACATATTCTTATTCTTACGTGAACGCGTAATACCTGAGCAACCAGAGGTCTCGCCATTCTCACCAATCTGTGAGAACTTGATGTCTATCCACTTATTGCGTAAGAAAGCACGACGCAAATTGCTAATATATTGTGCTTTATTTTGCTTGGTATACTGCACTTTGGGCTTAAAGCTAAACTGGTCCGTACCTTGGCGCGCAATAATCACCTTACCCGTAATGATAAGGGCATCGTCACTAAACATCTTTTCAATGGTGTTGATATCCTTCTGATTATAAGCTGTACGGAAACGCTCTACATATTGCAGAATTATCATACGCTGCTCTTTGCTGGCCACGTCGCCACAGCGTTCCATACTTTCAGCGGTTTGCGCATCAAGGGCAAAGCGGAAGTCGGTAATGTTGCCACTACGGTCAAATTCAACGACGGCCTCTTGATAGGTGCCGTTACCAAAGTCCTCATCTTTAGGCGTAATGATAAGGGGAATATGACTGGCCATCATCGTACCATTCTTAAATATCCACAAGCGATCTACCACCTCATCGTCGTCACAATAGAAAGGAGTAACAGCCCATATACGCACCAATGACTTCTTTGAAAACTCGTCCATGGCCATATTCTTTACCGACACGTCTTCATTGGCTTCTTGTGCTCGATTTATCTCAGTCAATAATTTGGCCAGATTGCGCTCTGCATTTTCTATAGCCGATGTATGATTTACTCCCTCGTCAGTGGTAAACACGACATCTACAGCCTTCATCGTGGTAACACAGAAAAGCAATAAAAGGGTGAGTACGATTTGCTTTAAATAATTCATCTTTTTCAAATTCGATATGTTAGATTAAAGGGGATAAGAAAATGTAAAAGAAGCGTTCAAGTTCCCCCTTACATATTTATTTTACTTTAAAAGCGAAAGCCTTGCAGCCATGATAGTTCTTTTCAGAATCGTCATTGCCCGTACATACGTTGACACGTTGCATACCTGGAGTAAGCAGTGCTTGTACACGGCCCTGCTGATCGTAAATTACCAAATAGTACTGTTCGATGCTTTCAGGGAATTTATTCGTAACGAGTTCTACAATCTCGCCCAAGGTTTTGTATGCTTGCGCTTTGGCTATCATGTCACTGTAGGTGCGAAGAGTGGCCAATGTTTTCACTACTTGTGGATAAAGCGAACGACTACCCGTTTCGGTAACGTCCTGCGTGCGGCTTTGCGTAACCACTTTCTCCTCCTTTATCGTAGGTCCTTCTACTACGGGTTGAACCACAGCCTCTGACTGAATAGGAACGGACGTTTTCGTAGTCTGCGAAGTGGAGTCCGCTTGAGCTGCAGCAGATGTCTGCGAAGTGGAGTCTGACTGAGCAGTAGTAGAAGTTTGCACAGTAGTAGATGTCTGCACATCTCCATTGGACTTTAAGCTCGTATTCTCTACCAAATCAGCATTATTAGCATTTTGTATATCGCTCTTGCGAATGTACATAAAGCAGCGAAACATGTTGCCTCGCGTTGTTGAGAGCGTCGTAATGCAGCTTGTCTTATTATTGACTAAAAACTTTTGCGATGCTTGCAAGTTCTGTTGCGTGGCAGCCCATTTGTTTATCTCTTCATAGAGCAAGTCCTCGGCCAACATCTTTGCATCTGGCTCAGTGGTAGCCGTAATTTCAGCATATATATAGTCCGAAGTATTCTTCTTTATCTGATTTATTTGGGTTTTAACGTCTGTTACTTCTTGTCCTACTGCACAGAGTGAGGTGAAGAACAAAGGAAAGACCAATGCGAAAGTTTTAATTCTCATAGTTAGGATCTTTGTAGTCAGTAATTTCAAAGAACTTCTCTGTCACATTTTGCAATGGGATATAGGCATAGACTTTGGCCGTTAATGGTGCAGAAATGTCGCCACTGAGAAGAGATAAGGGGAAGGTGAAAGGGATTACATGGTTATAGCCCAACTTTTCGTTCAACACAAAGAGGGTTCCTGTCAACTGATTATTCGTTTTCTCCTTTATGCCAATATAAACGCGACAATCCTCTGAACGGAAATAGGCCAACATTTGTTGGAGAGTAACGTGCAACTTCTCATGGCGATAACCATAACGATCGACCACTAAGTCGAGAGGAATCTGCTTGGGAGAATATCCCGTCAGCATCATCGTACACACCGAACGTACGGGGCTACGAGGACTAACATCGGGTTGCCACTGCGAATCGTGCATGCGCAGATAAATTCGACTGCCAATGAGGTGGCTCAGATAAGAGCCATAATTCTTTTGCTTGAGTTGACCTGAACTTTCCTCATGCACTTGCGCCCATGGGGCGAGTGCCTCGCCCATGTCTACGCACAGAGGCATACGTTGCACATCTCTCGAAAAGATGTTTTCAAGTTCTATGGCATTACAACCCATCATCAACTGACAGTCGGTAGGAAACGATAGCGTCAGTGGCCTGCCACCAACTTGCCACGTAACCGTATACAGTCGTCGCGGCGTATAGTTGATAGACAAGGGATCGGTCTCCTTCACCCGTGTCATCATCGACACACTCCCCTCCTTCACCACTACACGGTCAACGTCCATGCGTTGTTGCGTAGTCTTTCCGTCCAGATGAAGGTCAAGTTCCAAAAAGTAACGTTCGAGGAAGTCGAATAGGGCTTGGTTTTCATAAAGCGCAACGATTTGATTATGGAAGATTTTGTAGCCAATATGGCTCACATCGCCCAAAGCATTAGTGCGCACTCTCAACTGACGCCCCTTATACTGCCAAGTGGAATCATTGTCCGTCATAATCCCCAAAGAGTCAGGCAAAGACAAAGCCGTGGCCTTAGCCATGCGTTGTAACAATTCGCTATGATAGCGCAGCTTCGCTACACCTTGTAACGTAGCAGCAAAGAACATGAACAAAAATACTACCTTTCGCATAACTTTTTTTTTAAAATGAGGGAGTAATGTTAAAGGTTACAAGGTTATGAGACTTTGAAGTCCCATAACCTCCAAACACGCGATCTAACTTTTAGCTTAAGGATTAACGTACTTTTTGTCACCATCGTGTGACCAATAACCGGGTCCACCTGAGATGCGTCCATCGCGGAACTCTCCCTCATAGCTATCTCCTGCATGAGCTACGATAGAAGAATTGATGGTATAAGTAGTTGAGAACTTCACCGTGCCATGACCATGAGGTTTGCCATTACGCAAGTCGCCCGTGTAAGAGCCATAAGCTACACGCACGGTTCCATAAGGGCGATTGACGGGTTGAGAGGGCTGAGTTTTTTTAGTCGTTCCTGTGCCCTTCGCTTTTTCTACGGTCTTCGGTGTATTCACCTTTTCTTCGGACTTAGCGGGTGCTGTCTGTTCAGTTGGAGCATTGTCTGTTGTAGCAGGTGTTGCCGCAGGCATTGTATCCTTTTCAGCTTGCGCCACTGCTGCAGAGTCAACAGCTGGTTTCTCCGTAGTCTCAGGCGTTTGGTCAGTAGCAAGAGACTTTGCAGATTTCTCATTGCCAGAAAGCGCGAAGTAGGCTCCGCCACCACCGAGAACAAGCACTGCAGCTGCAATGGCTACATACTTGCCCCAAGGAGTTGATGTAGGAGGAGGACATTCCTTCAAAGGTTTGCCACACTCAGGGCATACGAAGTCCTTGCGTCCTACGATTTCAATGCGTTCGTGATTTTTGCTCTTTTCACACGTGTCGTTCAAGCACATGCCCCAACGCGAACGTGTACGATTATGATTGTTTGTTGTTGCCATTTCGTTTTTATGTTATGTTTAGTTTTGAGGTTAAAGGATTAGGAGGTTAGGAAGTAAAAAATACATTATCCTGATAATTAACAAGACTTACTTTTTACCTCATAACCCCATAACCTTATTATTACATTACAGAAGGAGAAGCGGGTGGTGTATCCCCATTTACAGGGCCTGTCTCAACAGGAGGTAATGAAGATGCTGGGGCAAAGAGAGGTTTCAACACCTCAACCGTACCTGCAGACTGCCATGCTGCCATACCCTTCATCCACACGGTTGTTCTTTCTGAGAGTTGTTTGCCTTCGACTAACTTCTTACACATTTTCCAATCGTAAGGACCATAGTTCTTGCCTGCTGCATTGATGTATAGTGCCACTTCGGGTTCAGTCTCAACAGGGGGGAGCGATTGGCCTTCAACAGGAGGAATCGATTGACTATCAACAGGGCCTTCCATTACGGGTGCCGTATCGGGCAACCCGTTTTGCGGTTGTTGCACCGTCTGAGATTGTGCTGCTTGCGCTTGCTCCGACGGCTTTTCGTTGACAAACAATGAAGGATATTGCGCACCATCACCCTCTGAATGAAGCAGAATAGCATTGCCCTCGTCGGTAGCAGGATTGCCCGTGTGCAAGAAGCGTTCATAGCGTTCTTTGTAATTCTTCAACCACTCTACACAGCGAAGAGGGAAACAGTACTGAACACTAATGATAGACAATTCGTCTTTGCGTGGACTCTTGCGATTGATTGTAATCATAGTACGACCAACAGACTGATTGAACGAGTTCTTAAATGCCTCTTCCAATTTATCAGCAAAGCGCTTTAAGCTAGGATTGTCATCGGGCGAAGGAATTGACACCAATATTACCTTCTTATTAATGCTGGCAGGATTGGTTGGTGAAAGGTTACCCTCATTATTGCGCAGATGTAATTGTACTTGCTCTTGACTAAGGGTTGCATATACGCCACTCTGACGCACAATATTTACGGCAAAGGCCTTTATATCATCATCGGTGCGCAATTTTTGCTGCAACTGGGTCAAGATGTTAAGTCCAAGCACCTTCTTTTCGCTATCAGCTCGCTCTTCATGCTTCGTGCGAACAACTTCGGCTAACTTCGTATCAAAAGCGTCAGTAATGTCGCTCACACTGATCTCATCAGCTAAACGACCAAAGGTATAAAACTCAGGCGGAAGAATTTTCTCACGGATTTGGCGTGCGATGTTGGGCATATCAATCTTATCGGCCTTGAGGTCGCTCTCAAATTGTGCCATGGTTTCGTCTTCACTCACCTCAATGATAGCACTCTTCATATCCTCCAGTCCCTTGTTTACCTTACGCTGTGCGGTAACCAAACGTTCGGTTTCGGCTATGGCCTCGCTGATGCGCATACCAAAGGCTGAAATATCCTCATCCAACTTGCCAAACTCAATGAATACACGAGCTGTCAACTTTTTGGCAAATTCAAGTGCCACGAGCATCGTCTTTGACGTATAGTATTCAGTCAAGATGCTTTGGTGTTCCGCATAGCGTCGTGCACCAATACCGACCATACGCTGTAGTACGCCCAATCGACTCCACTCGCTCACATTGGCTTGACGGTCGGCATCACAATCTTCGTAGTTGAGTTTTTCTTCTTTCGTAGCCTCTTCGAGTTCCAAACGAATTTCGCCCAAACGTTCGTTAATGAGTTTAGCCACCTTCTGAAGTTCAAGAATCGAGAGGTCACCCGTCTTCCACTTTTCAAAGAGTTCCTTTTCTACATGGCTACGTATTTCCTTCGCTATTTCGGGAATAACGCGTTCCTTGGCTGCGAAGTAGTTTTCAACACCCGTCTCGCGGAAGAAGTTGACGTAGCTTTCGTTCAGGATATTATCTAACTCATTGAGCGGGCAACTTGCTTTCTTAGCATCTTCGGCCCAATTGATAGCCTTGTCGTGCCAATATTCATTAAATGAGCCATACTCCTGGTCGTTGGGCAATACCTTCTTTTCGAGCGTTAGGTGACCAAGGTCGAGCATCCAGTTTTGCAAATTCTCCTTATTGAGATATTCGCTACGGAAGTCGCGATTGCGCTCTTCGTTAGCATAACCTTGATTTTCGCGCCAATTGTTATATTTGAACTGGTAGAGTACACTCTCGCCTACAGTATAAGTAATATGTTTCAAGACGCGGAGTTCGGGATACATCACACGCTTGATACCAAACGAGTTTACCTTCTTTGTACGAGCAATGGGAATAGCACCTGTCTCGGGGTCGGGTTGTCCATTTTCGTCATACTCATAGGCAAAATCGTCCATGTTTTCGTAGTTGTAAGCACGGATAAAGTCCTCGTTAATTTTGTCATCTTCCTTAACGAAGAACACACGAGCGAACACGTAGTCACTGACAATCTTAGGCAACTCCGTAAGCGAATTAACCGTCACCCCATTCTCATTGACATTGCTATAAATGGTTACACCATCAGCTACACCCTTTACTCTATCATTAAAGCAGTCAGCTTCGCCATAGCCCGTAACGTCCTGTGGCTTCCATCTACCAGATTGAAGGGCATTCAGTTCGTTTACAGCAGCATAACCATTCTGATAATAACGTCCTTGATCCATATCTGCCTTTGGCAAGTTTCGCTCTGGAATCATGGCAAAAACGTGAATTATCGCATCGGGGAAGGCCTTTCGGCTTTGTGTAATCACATCAATTACCGAGCCTGAACCCGTTCCACCAGCTAAACCCGCAAATATATGAATGTGAGTTTTGCTCGCATCGCCCGATATAGCCGTTACTCTACTATAGGCATCGTTCAAGCTATTTACATAGCCTATAGCATTGGCTGCAAAGAGCAAACGCCCCGCACGACGCTTTTGTCCAGCAGCCTTGCCTAATGCACCAATAGCTGAACGCACAGCACTTACGTTATTGACAATGCCTTTAACCGAAGGATAATTGTCTATATGATCGAGTATGGCTGGTACGTCGATAGCCTTGATATTGAGAAATTCATTGTTGGTGAAAGACGCATCTTGACCCAAAACGCGGAAGTCAGCTCTGGCACGACCTCCTTGTGGCATCATCTCGTCGGTTGAATCGACGTAGAGCAATGCTACAGGCTGCTTTTTGCGTTGTTCGGCATCAGGGAACTCCTCAAACATACGCATTTTAAACTCGCGTAATATCTTACCACCAGTACCGCCCAATCCAACAAGAATGTGATTGCTATTGCAATAGGTTTCGTTCATATAGTTTGTATTTTTAGATTTATGATTACTCCGTTCTCTTTTCCTCTCCACTACTGTCTGTATCTATTGCGACGCATATTGGGTCGTGAAATACTTCGGTCGCGCTGGCGACTGCAGTCCTGCCCTCGTCTGCCTATCTCTCGACGTCTGCTCGTTCCATTTCCCTTCGAAATGGTATAATTGGCGATAACGGCGGCCACTACGACGAAGGCTAAAGCCCACAACAAACGTCTGATGATATACTTCGTTAAATAATTATTTAGTTCCGCAGTCATTGCCTTCGGGAGTTCTACCAACGAGTGTCCCGAAAAGTCAGCACCTTTACAATAATTACCGAGTATAGGGTGATTGCGTACTATTTCGTTCATCACTTCTTGCGTTTCTGCATGATCTACTATCTCGTTGAGTGTAGCTTTCCCACTCGTTACCATTTGCTCAACAGCCTCAGTGGCCAAGGCTTCAAACTGATTGGCTTTGTGCATAATAGCGAGTGAGCCACATATCAAAGTACACTGAAACATCAAGAGTATGCCCAAGATGCCACCTACAATGTAGGTAGACAATGACATCACAGCATCTTTCCACCAACCTTTAATAAGCAAGAAGAAGAGTGCCATACAAATAGCACCGATTACTACCCCCCATAACAAACTTCCTATGGAGTAGTATATAATATTTAGAAAGGTTGATAGCATATTTTCAAGTATTATTAGAACTATCTTGCAAAAATATACTCTAATTTTAAGGAACATATCATTAAAAATAATGATTTTTATATCATTTATCTATTAATTTGATAAAACGAGCTATCATTTTCATCAGTATTAATTCATGTTAGGCTTTCAAATTGCAATATAATGGGGCCTCTCTCCCTAACCCTCCCCTAGTCGGGGAAGAGGTTAGGGAGAGAGGCCCCATTATATTAAGTCAAAAAAGCCACGCTTACCTTTTGAGTAAGCATGGCTAATATTAAGATGTGTATAATGAATGTTAGGAAGTGAGATTACTTTACACCATCCTTTTCGGTCATGTCAGTAGGACGCATAGAGACGGTGATGCAGTTGTTTTGCTTGAGCACTACGTTGTTAACAAAGTCTTGAATATCCTTTGAAGTAATGCTCTTGAGTGTAGCCTCGTAGTTAGTGCGGAAGTCTTTGTTCCAAACTACCTTCTCAGTGATAAGGTTCATCCAATAACCATTCTTCTTTTGGTTGTCGGCATAATCCTTCAACTCAAAGGCGAGTACCTTCTCAAGTTCATCAGCCGTTACACCATTCTTTGCAATATCTTCAATGCCTTGCTTCATAAGCAAGAGTGCAGAGTCAAGCTGAGCAGGCTTTACAGGACATTGAGTTACGAGTGAATAACGATCGCTCACACCGTAAGAGGCAGAACCGTCAGTACCCACACTGTAAGCAATACCAGCGTCCTCACGAATGCTCTTGAGATAACGTTGCGTAAGTACGGCACCGAGAGCGTTAACCACTGCAGCTTCCTTCATTGTGTAAGGATTCTTACCTGAATAAATCTGAACAACTATGGCCTGAGGTGTTTCCATTTGACGGAAGAAGTGGTTGTTAACCACACCTTGTACGGGTTCAACTTTGAGGTCGATGTAACGTTCGCGCTTCTTTACGCCCTTGAGCGGAGCAATGTATTGTTCAGTAAACTCACGGAGTGAGTCAACATTGAGTGCACCAGTGAAGAAGAAGTCAAAGTCACCAGCCGCATTGAAGCGTTCGCTGTACAACTTCTTAATTGTTTCGAAGTTTGCCTTGTTGAGGTCAGCCAACTTGAGCGAAGCGCGCAAGGGGTTATGACCATAAAGCGTAGCCTGCAAAGAGTCAGAGTAAGCCTTCATAGGTTGCTTTTCAGCATTTTCAAGGCTTGTGCGCAACATAGTGATTGTATTGTTATAACCGTCAACATCGTTGCAAGGAGCTTGGAAACGGAGGTAGATAAGCTCAAAGAGTGTACGCAAGTCCTTAGGAGTTGAAGTACCAGAGAGGTTCTCTGTTACATTATCCAAGCCAACGCCACAGCCTACTTGCTTACCAGCCAATTTCTTCTGCAACTCAGTGCTATTAAAGTTGCCCACACCAATAGAGTTCATTACTTGAGGCATCAACTTTGTATTGACAATATCCTTTGTAATGATTGCATTCTGACCGCCGAAGCTACTTGCAATAAATTGCACCTCTGAGTCGTTGTAGTCAGTCTTCTTAAAGAATACGCGAGCGCCATTTGATAAAGTCCAGCAAGTGTAACCAAACTCTGCAGGTGTTTCCTTTACGATTTTACCCTTCTTGGGAAGAGTCGGAACGAGTGGTTCGTTCTTTACATTGTCAACGTAAGCCTCTACCTTAGCAGCCTTAGCAGCAGCAATAGCTTGCTTGAATTGATCGACCGTAGGAATGGTTACACCCTCCTTTTCAGGATACATAGCCATGCACACGAAGTTTGTATCGGTGCGTGCAGTGAGTTCCTTAAAGAGTTCTGAAGAAGCAGGAGCCAACATCTGCATTTGATTCATCTGCTGCGTCATCATCTTATAAGTGTTATACTCGTCCTCAATTGAGGGGATAGGATCATTCTCGAGGAAGTGGCGAACGTACTGGGGAACGTAGAAGCTATTCTTCTGCTTGTCGCGATTGTTGTAGATCGTTTCGATGCCACTCATAAACTCTTCGCTGGCACGATTGATTTCAGTACCTGTGAAGCCGAACTCATCGACGCGCTTGATCTCCTTCATAACAGCCTCAAGTGCTTCCTTATCTTGACCAGGTTTGGGCACGATGATTACGTTATAAGCATCTTTCGTCTTTGAGATGATGTAGTTACCATCTTCTGCTCCAGCATAAACAAAGGGGCAGTCAGGCTTCTGTGCAGCCTCGCTCAAGCGTGCGTTGAAAGCACTGCTGGCTACAGTCTTCATCAATTGTACGGTGAGGTAGGCTGTCGTATTCTTGTACTCTTCGGGCACAAGGGGATCGTGCTTAAACATTACTTGAATGTAAGCTTGGCTCTGCTCCTTATCCTTATCGATAACGTAGATAGGCTCTACATTGTCGGGCACAGGATAGTGTTCATACTTCGCAGCATTCTCAGGCATTACAATGGGTGAGAAAAATTTCTTAATCTTAGCCTCTACCTTATCAACGTCAATGTCGCCTACGATAATAATGCCTTGCAAGTCGGGACGATACCACTTCTCATAGTAGTCGCGCAACTCTTTGGGCTTAAAGTTGTCAACTACGCTCATCAAGCCGATAGGGAAACGGTGGCCATAACGAGAGTTGGGATAAAGCGTAGCCAAGTTGCGCTCGAAGATGCGCTGTGAGGCACTTGAGCGCATACGCCACTCTTCGTGGATTACGCCACGCTCTTTGTCAATCTCTTTGGGGTCAAGCGTCAAGCCATCGGCCCAGTCGTGGAGAATGAGCAAGCAAGAGTCAACGTTGCTTTCGGTTACAGGCACATCGTCAATGTTGTATACCGTCTCGTCCGTAGAGGTATAAGCATTGAGGTTTTGACCAAACTTTACACCAATGCGCTCACAAAACTTAGTAAGAGCATCGCCAGGGAAGTTGTTTGTACCATTAAAACACATGTGCTCCAAGAAGTGAGCCAAGCCGCGTTGGCTTTCCTCTTCCTGCACGGCACCAACCTTTTGTGCGATGTAAAAGTTGGCACGATTTTCGGGCAAGTTGTTATGACGGATATAATAGGTCAATCCGTTGGGCAACTTACCAATGCGCACGTCCTTATCAACAGGCAACGTGGGCAACTGCTGTGCTAAGGTAGGCAATGCGATGAATGCCACCAGCAACAGTAAAAGTGCTTTGATTTTGTTCATTGTATAATGATTGAGTTATTATTTCTTTTAGATTTGACGCTGGATGGGGGTGATTTACTACAAAAATAAGCAAGACATCAAGTTTACTTGAACGTTTTGTTGAGCCGCAGCCTATTTCTTACAAAGAAAAATTTGACTTTATTATCTCGTTTAGTTCTTTATCAGAGATGCTTTCACGCTCCGATTTGTCATAAATGTAGTGCAGACCTACTTCTCTTGTATTTTCGTCAATATCAACAATACAAGTTATAACACGAGCACCACCACTTTTGCCTTTCTGTTTAGAACTAATTTTCATTCTAATTTTATGACAACCATTCGACAGTGTGACTCCTGCAATAGGATTACGTTCAAGGTCATTAAGGAAATCTGCATAATCCTTCTTAAGAGACTTATAGCGTTTTGCCAAACGCTTAAGTTATTTATCAAATTTCCTATAAGTAATTATATTATAATTCATTGAGTAATTCTCTTGCGGGTCGTCCTTTTAATTTACCTTGTCTTGCCAACTTCATTTCTCTACAAGCCTCAGCAAGTCCAGCAAGGATATACTCCTTGCTATCTCCGTCCTCTTCCTGAACTTTAGTAGTAGTAGATGCAGACAAAGCCTTCTTAGCCTGTTTGTAAAGTTTTTCGAGTGCACCCATATCGGTAGCACTATTTATTAGGTTGATGAAGTCCGTTTTTATCGCCTCATTGCGATCGAGAGTAAGCGTAGCCATAACTAACAAAACGTTTGAATTATATGCAAATATACGCATTTCCATTTAGTTGCCTTTTATTTTCAATGAACATTTTGTAATTTCGCGGCAAATTAGCGAACATACCGATGATACGCAAATTCGACTTTTTAGTAATTGGTTCTGGCGTTGCTGGAATGAGTTACGCCCTCCAGGTGGCCGCCTCGGGCAAAGGTAAGGTGGCCCTCGTCTGCAAAACTTCAATCGAAGAGGCGAACACGGCCAAAGCTCAAGGCGGTGTAGCTTCTGTGACGAACTTGAAGATTGATAACTTTGAGAAGCACATCAAAGATACAATGATAGCAGGCGACTACATATCCGATCCTCGTGCTGTTGAACAAGTAGTAAAAAATGCACCCGCAGGCATTGAGCGCATGGTTAAGTGGGGTGTAAACTTTGATAAGAAGGAAGACGGCACTTTCGACCTTCACCGCGAAGGTGGCCACTCTGAGTTCCGCATCTTACATCATGCCGACGATACAGGCTTCGAAATTCAGCGCGGACTGATTGAAGCCGTGCGTCGCGACCCCAACATCACGGTACTTGAAAATCACTTCGCCGTTGAGATCATAACGCAACACCACTTGGGCATTGAGGTAACACGCCGCACGCCCGACATTGAATGCTATGGTGCTTACGTACTCGACCCCGACACACAGAAAATTGACACCTTCCTATCACGTGTCACCGTACTCTGCACAGGCGGTTGTGGTGCCGTATATGCCACGACAACGAACCCCGAGATTGCCACAGGCGACGGCATCGCTATGGCCTATCGTGCTAAAGCTACCGTTGAAGGCATGGAGTTCATACAATTCCACCCCACGGCCCTTTACAATCCACGCGAGAAGCACCCTGCTTACCTCATCACCGAGGCCATGCGCGGTTATGGCGGTATTCTCCGTTTACCCAATGGCGAGGAGTTTATGCAGAAGTACGACAAACGTCTTTCACTCGCGCCACGCGACATCGTAGCACGTGCCATTGATAAGGAAATGAAAATTCATGGTCTTGACCACGTTTGCTTGGACGTAACCCACAAAGACCCTGAGGAGACGAAGCACCACTTCCCCAACATCTACCAGAAGTGTCTTTCTATTGGCATTGACATTACAAAGCAATACATTCCAGTTGTACCTTGTGCCCACTACCTTTGTGGGGGTATCAAGGTCGACTTAAACGCTTGTTCGTCTATCAACCGCTTGTATGCCGTGGGTGAATGTTCATGCACTGGACTGCATGGTGGCAACCGTTTGGCGAGCAATTCTCTCATCGAGGCTGTGGTCTATGCCGACGCTGCTGCTAAGCACTCTATCGAGAATATTGACAAGTACACATTCAATGACAAGGTGCCTGAATGGAACGATAAGGGTACGCTTACGAACGAAGAGAAGGTGCTCATCGCTCAAGATGTCAAAGAAGTAGAACAGGTGATGTCAGCTTACGTAGGCATTGTACGTTCTGACCTTCGTCTGAAACGTGCTTGGACGCGTCTCGACCTCTTGTACGAGGAGACGGAAGAGCTCTACAAGAAGGTGAAGGCGACACGCGACATTTGCGAACTTCGCAACATGATCAACGTGGGCTATCTCATCACGCGTCAAGCGCTTGAACGCAAAGAGAGCCGCGGTCTTCACTACACCGTTGACTATCCTAAGCACGCTTACGACCAAAATTAAAAACAAAAAGACAGAGAATGCATTATCAACTATTGATAATGCATTCTCTGTTTTTGTAAACGATAAATTGCAGTTTAGCGTTTTACCTTCCGTCGTTCTTCCGTATGTTTGATATCGGTCATAGGACCGTCAAACTGCGTATGAACAGGGTGAGCCGTTTGCTTAGCATAACGACTCACACTGAGTATCATGCCAATATAAGCACAGTTAATAAGCGTTGACGTACCACCACGGCTTATGAGAGGTAAAGGCTGTCCCGTTACAGGGAACAGACCTACGGCCACCATCATATTGAGTATCGCCTGCGAAACGAGCAGTAAGGTTAAGCCCATAATTAAGAAGGCAGGGAAATTACGTTCACATCGACTCGCAATGCGCCCCGCTCGGAAGAGGAGTATTATGTATAGAAAGACCACAATGGCCGCACCCCATAACCCCATCTCCTCTATTATCACCGCAAAGATGAAGTCGGAGAAGGCTTGACTCAAGAAGTCACGTTGCACAGAGTTGCCTGGCATACGACCTATACCATTGCTCGATGCTATAGCTATATTGGCATGCGCCACTTGTGCTCCTTTGTCTATATCGTAGGTGGCAGGGTCGTCATCACGACTATTTTCATCGCCTGATATGTGCGTTTCGACACGATGCTTCCACGTTTCTAAACGGTGCAAACCTGGCACGTCGGTCGAAAAGAAGGTGAGCACGCCTACGACTGTGCCGATAAGCGCTATTACACCCAAAAGTTTACCCAATTGCGTAAGCGGCACACGACCTATAAACATCATAATAAACACTACGCCAAAGAGCAAGCCTGCCGTTGAAAGATTTTCAGTTACAATAAGTAGCAAAGGAAGCCCGAGTACAATCATGATAATTTTGAAAGCTCTACGGTCTGCCCCTCCCTCACGTTGCAAACGCGAAAGTATAAGTGCAACGGACAACACTACCGAACCCTTGGCTATCTCTGAGGGCTGAAACTGTACAAAACCCCAATCTATCCAACGGGAAGCGCCGTTGGTGCTACCTCCCATTAATGTGATACTCAATAGCAGCAACGAAAGCGGCCAACACAATATAGGGAGTGCCTTAAACATTCGGCAGGGTATGCGGTGGATAACCAAGGCCACCAATGTGCCTGCTGCTAAGAATAGGGCTTGCTTGACCAAAGGATCCCAAAAGCGACCACTCTTATAGGCCAACGTACTGGCTGCACTATACACTTCAATAAGTGATATAATGCACAAAAAGAAGTACACCACCCATATTACTCTATCGCCCATGAAAAGGGCACCGATTGAGCGATGGGGGCGCTTCTCGGCTTGAGCACTCACCTCGCCAGCCGATGATGAAGGAACCACCTCAGGGGCAGCTACCTCTGGGCTTGCCTCATCAACCATTGGCTCTGCTGTAGGCTCTACCTTATTTTTTTTCGAAAAAAATCCCATGGGAGATATCTTTTTAATGAGTTTAATGAGTTTAATAAGTTTAATGAGTTTAATGGGTTTAATAAGCCCCACCAAACTCATAAACTTATTAAACTCATAAACTTATTAAACTCAATAAACTCATAAACTTATTAAACTCAATAAACTTATTAAACTCAATAAACTTATTAAACTCAATAAACTTATTAAACTCATAAACTTATTAAACTCATAAACTTATTAAACTCAATAAACTCAGAACTGCTTTACCCACGCCTTGAATTGTTCGCCACGGTCTTCCATGTTTTTGAACAAGTCGAAACTGGCACAACAAGGACTGAGCAATACGGTGTCACCTGGTTGGGCTAACTTTACAGCCTCCTGCATACACTCACTCATCGAATGCGTGTCGGCTATGGGTAGGCCCAATTTGTCAAAGTTAGCGTGCAACTTGCTATTATCAACGCCCATAAATACCAAAGCACGGCACTTTTCTCTAACGAATGGAATGATTTGTGAGTAATCATTGCCCTTGTCTTTGCCGCCCAAGATGAGTACTACGGGAGTTTTCATGCTTTCAAGTGCACAATAGCAAGCATCAACGTTAGTTGCTTTTGAGTCGTTAACGAAGTGAATGCCTTTCACTGTGCCTGCCTTCTCTAAGCGATGTTCTACTCCGGGAAAGTCTGACAACCCTTCGCGCACGACTTCGGGGTGAATGCCATAAGCCAAACAAGCAATGGCAGCAGCCAAAGAGTTGCGCAAATTATGACGACCAGGCAAAGAGAGTTCAGCCAAAGGCATCTCGAAATGTACGGGAGCATTTACCACAAACTTTCCCTCATGGGCATAACCTGCTGCATCAGGTTGCAACTCGTCAGTGAAGCCACATTTACGGCTTTCAACCGTATACTTTGTCAATTCGTGTGGAACGTGTTCGTCTTCACGCCAATAAACGAAAGTATCATCAGCCGTCTGATTTTGTAAGATGCGCATTTTCGAGTCTACGTAGTTTTGCATCTTAAAGTCATAGCGGTCGAGGTGGTCGGGGGTAATGTTCAACAACACGGCTATGTTAGCACGGAAGTCGTACATATTGTCAAGTTGGAACGATGATAGTTCTATCACGTAAGTGCTATGCGGAGCCTCAGCCACTTGAAGGGCTAAGCTATGACCAATATTGCCTGCTAAACCTACATCAGCACCCGCCTTCTTGAGTATATGGTAGATAAGAGACGTAGTAGTCGTCTTGCCATTGCTACCCGTAATGCAAATCATACGTGCATCGGTGTAACGGCCTGCAAACTCTATTTCGCTCAGTATGGGCGTACCTCGTGCGATGAGACGTGCCACCATAGGAGCCGTTTCGGGAATACCCGGACTCTTCACAACTTCATCAGCCGAGAGGATTTCGGTCTCTGTGTGATGCCCCTCTTCCCAACGAATGTGGTGGGCATCGAGCATTTCTTTATAATGAGGCTTAATGCTGCCCATGTCCGAAACGAACACTTCATATCCCTTTTGCTGTGCTAAGATAGCAGCACCCACACCGCTCTCTGCAGCACCTAAAACAACTAATTTCATTTTTTATAATAGTTGAGTGTTTATCTAATCTTCAAAGTAATAATCGTAAGGGCTGCCAACAAAATAGTGGTAATCCAGAAACGCACCGTAATCTTTGACTCATGCCATGCGCCACGCGGCCACTTGCAAAGATACTTGCAGTCGGGGTCGAGCTGTGAGGGCAATACGCGGAAATTGTCGTGAATGGGAGTGCGCTTAAAGATACGCTGCTTGCGCCCCTTGCGCTTGCCAAGTTTGAACCATTCTACTTGGAGTATAACGCTCAAGCTCTCAAGCAAGAACACACCGCACAAAATAGGAATGAGCAACTCTTTGTGAATGATAATGGCCAATACGGCTATAATGCCACCAATGGCCAACGACCCTGTGTCACCCATAAATATCTGAGCGGGATAAGCATTGTACCATAGGAAACCTATCAAAGCACCCACCATGGCACAAGTAAAGATAACCAACTCTTGCGACCCTGGCACATACATGATGTTCAAGTAAGAGGCAAACTCTATGTGACTTGACACATAAGCCAGTATGCCCAGAGCGATGAATATGATAGCGGAATTACCAGCCGCCATACCGTCCATGCCGTCGTTGAGGTTGGCACCATTCGATACAGCTGTGATTACAAATATCGTTACCAATACGAACAATATCCAACCAGCTTGTCTCTTGTATTTTCCACAGAAGCTTACCAACGTAGCATAGTCGAAGTTATTTTCCTTGACAAAAGGTATCGTCGTTTTGGTGCTCTTAACAGGCTGACTCTTGTGTACAATTTCAACGTGATTGCCTTGTCGTTGTGTCTCAATGTTTTCGCGTATCGTTGCATCAGGACTCAGATAAAGCGTCAACCCCACAAAGAGGCCCAACAACACCTGTCCCACTATTTTATAACGACCTGCTAAACCGTCCTTATTGTGTTTGAATATCTTGATGTAGTCGTCAAGAAATCCCAACATACCGAGCCACACGGTAGTGACCATCATGAGTATAAGGTAAATATTGCGCAGTCGTCCCAACAACAGACAAGGCACCAATATGGACACTATAATGATAATGCCACCCATTGAGGGCACATTAATTTTCTTTACGCCAAAGGGGTCGATCGAAGCGTCACGCTGCGTTTCGCTAATATTGTGACGTTTCATCCATTTAATAAAGTATTCGCCAAACCATGCCGAGATAATCAAGGCGAATATGAGTGCCAACAAGGCACGGAACGAGATGTAGGACCACATGCCCGAACCCGACACACCAAACTGCTCTAAAAAGCGGAATAAGTAGTATAGCATATTTCTTCTGTATTCTAATGGTTACTTACAATATTCCGAAAGCCTTCTTTATCTCTTCGTGATCGTCGAAGTGGTGTTTCACGCCCTTTATGTCTTGATAGGGTTCGTGGCCTTTACCTGCTACGAGAATGACGTCGCCCGGTTGTGCCATCATGGCAGCCGTGCGAATGGCTTCGCGACGGTCGCAGATACTAATCGTCTTCTGACGCTGTTCGTCGTTGAGTCCAGCTAACATATCGTTGATAATGTCTTGCGGTTCTTCAAAACGAGGGTTATCACTGGTAATGATTACACGATCGGAACGATTGGCAGCCTCTTGCGCCATGAGCGGACGCTTGCCTTTATCACGATTGCCACCCGCTCCACATACGGTGATAACTTGTCCCTTACCCTTTACTATCTCGTTGATAGCAGTCAGTACATTGACCAAGGCATCGGGCGTATGGGCATAGTCTACTACAGCACTAAAGCCCTTAGGCGAACGAATGGCTTCAAAGCGACCATTGACGGGGTGTAAACCTGAAAGCACACGCAAGGTTTCGTCCTGTGTCTTTCCCAACATTAAGGCAGCACCATATACGGCTAAAATGTTAGACACATTGAAGCGGCCTACAAAGCGCACACTCACCTCGCGTCCGTCGATGTCGAGCAACATGCCTTCAATGCTCTCCTCTAAGATGCGACCTTTATAGTCAGCTGCTGTACGCGTTGAGTAGGTGCGAATGGTAGCTTGTGTGTTTTGCACCATTACCATTCCATTCTTATCGTCGGCATTGGTGATAGCAAAAGCTTCCTTGGGAAGTCCGTCGAAGAAGGCCTTCTTTGCGTCGCGATAGTTTTCGAAAGTTTTATGATAGTCTAAGTGGTCACGCGTAAGGTTGGTAAAGATACCCCCTACAAAGTGCAGACCACCAATGCGCTTTTGGTGAATGGCATGTGACGAACATTCCATAAAGGCATATTCGCAGCCCTCGTCGACCATTTGTGCCAAGAGGCGATTAAGTGTAACGGGGTCGGGCGTAGTGTGGTCAGCAGGAATAGCACGACCGTCAATGTAGTTGCAGACGGTTGAACAAAGTCCACACTTGTGGCCAAAGGCACGAAACATTTCATAAAGTACGGTGGCTATGGTTGTCTTACCATTCGTTCCCGTCACGCCTACCAACTTGAGTTTAGTAGTTGGGTCGCCATAAAATTGGGTCGCAACTTTTCCCACCGCATCTTCCGTGTCGGCCACTTGTACGTAAGTGACACCCTCTACGGGTTCGCCTTTCAGCGGTTCGCTCATCAAGATAGCTACCGCGCCCAACTCTATAGCCTTGGGTATATAGACATGTCCATCGGCCTGCGTACCTTTCACTGCAATGAAAAGATCACCTGCCTTTACTTGTCGTGAGTCGATGTTTACTCCAGTAATATCTCGCTGCAAGTCGCCCGTGGCGGCTACAACAGTTACCTTCTTGAGTGTATCGGATAGTTTCATTGTCTATGTTTTAATTTCAGTTTTTCTTCTTCGCCTTATTAGTAGTGGACTTATCGTTCGACGTTTTCTTATTGACCGACTTCTTGTCCGTTTGCTTTTTATTAACTTTTTTCTTATCATTGTTCGACTTTGCCTTTTGGGCAGTCGTCCTTTGTTTGGGCGGTTCAATAGCAGGTTGTTTTGCCTTCTTCTGCTGAGCGGCTTTGCGCTCTTGTTCTTCAGCGTTTTGCTTAGCCTTTTCGGCCTTACGCTCTTTGGTTCTCTGTTGCTGCTCTGCCTCTTGCTGCTTCAGTTTCTTCTCATCTGCCTTGGTGGGAGCTGCTTCGTAATCTTCAGGTTCACTCACAGACTTAGACTGTTGCTGCAAAGCAGCCGACGACGAAGCGTTACCCACTTGTTGCCGCGTAGAGTCATTGGCTAAGGTATCGAGTTCGGCAGCAGGAATGTCTTTTGGATCGCCCAAAATAAGTTCAATCTCTTCGCCTGGCTTGAATTGATAGCCTGGCTGCATATTCTGTTGCGTTACGCGACCTATACCGCGAACTTTCACTTTAAGTCCCATCTTTTCGAGGCGAAATAGGGCATCGCGCAGTCCATAGCCACGCACATCGGGCACGACTTTGTCTGCTTTATTATCCACAGGCGATAGGCTTACGCCACTGCCCGATGTAATAGCCGTACCCCAAGTGAGTGGAGACTCTTCCGTATCAAGGGGGGAGGTGTATTTGATGCCTAAACGTTCCAATACGCTCTGTGCTGCCACAACATTACCTGCCGAAACAACGGGTATGTGGCAGTTGGCGGAGTCACGTGCCTGGCTATAATCACTTGAGAAGCGTTGTGCCATAACCGTTTCGGCCACACGCTTAAACACAGGGGCACACATACCACCACCTGAAGCAGGAGCACCCTTCTGTATGCAGACGATGCACGAATACTGAGGACGTTCGGAAGGGAAGTAACCTGCAAACGATACGAGGTATTGGGCAGAGAAGCCATTCTTCGTCCATATCTGTGCCGTACCCGTCTTGCCCGATACGTGGAAATACTTCGAACCAGCCTTTTTGCCTAAGCCGACGCTTACCACACTTTCGAGGCAGTCTTGAATATTCTTTACGGCCTCAGGCTTTGCCATGTGTTCACGCAATACGACTACGGGAAATTCTTTCACTACCTCATCACCGCGCATAATGGCCTTTACCAAGCGCGGACGCAACAACTTGCCATTGTTGGCTATGCCATTATAGAAGTTGACGGTAGTAATAGGCGGTATTTGCGTTTCATAGCCAATGCTCATCCAAGGCAAAGCGGTCTTTGACCAGTTGCTTCCGTCCTCTTTCGGCATACGAATGTTAGGACGTGCATAACCCGGAATAGGTATCTTTAAGTCTTCGGCTACGCCAATGCGGTAAATGCCTTCGACGAACTTACGCGGATTGTCGTGATAAGCTCTGTCTATCAGCGTACTAACGCCTACGTTAAGCGACTTTTGTAATATCTGGGGAACGGTTACTACCCCACTACCGCCTGAACGCCAGTTGGCATCGCGCATCTTACGGCCGTACATTTCTTTTATACCATTGCCTACGTCGACGATATCGGTCATGTGTATATAGCCATCGTCCATGCCTACTAAGAATGACATGGGCTTAAACACTGAGCCGGGTTCGTAAAGGTTCTTCACAGCATCGGCATTCACCTCTTGATACGTACCATCGTCCATACGACGCAGACTGGTCATAGCCTTGATGTCACCTGTAGCCACCTCCATGAGTATGCACACACCTGAGTTGGCATCTATCTCAGTGAGTTTATCCGAAAGAGCTTTCTCACAAATGTCCTGCATACCTACGTTAAGCGTGGTCATTACGTCGCAACCATCTTCTGCAGGTTTGTCGACAATCGTTAAGTAGCGGTTGAGCACCTTTTGGCGGTGAGCGATACCCGGCTTACCACGCAATACGGAGTCGAACTTGAGCTCCAAACCCGTGCGCGGCAAACCCGAAGTTTTAAACAAGTCGCCAATGGTGCGAGTGGCCAAACGACCATAAGGATTTTTACGCGTTTTAAACTCTTCTACGTGGAAGCCACCAGCGTTTGACGAGAGTTTGAACAAAGGGAGTTGCTTCACCTCACGATAGGTAATATAAGAAACGCGCTTCTTGTAAAGTGGCCAGTGGTGACTCTGCTTCTCTCGTCCCTCTTGCATAAGTTTTCTAAACTCCACAGGGTCTACGTCAGGCAGTATCTTATGTATGCCCATACAGATGGAGTCCATCTTAACGTTGAGCAAACTATCGCGCTTATGCTGTTCTTTATCACGTCGTTTAGGGTCCTTCTCCCACGACATAAAGTCCATAAAGAGCTTATATTCGGGCAATGATGCAGCTAACACCTCACCATTGTCTGCAAGTATATTGCCACGCGTGGGCTGCACCTCTTCATTCTCTTTGACAAAACGATCATTCACCGCCATCCAGAAGTCCTTCTGTGCGGTCATGATGTATGCGGCCTTAACCAAAACAGCAAAGCCAAATAAAAAGAGAAGAGATGCCACCGCGGCATATCGTTTTATAACATCTTTAGCAGGAAAGTTCACTTTTAATCAAAGCGTTAAGGGTTATATAGGTAAGTAGGTGTTCAAAATTAGTTGATATGAATTGGTGCAGTATTTCGTTCAGAAACATAGGTTGAAGAGGGAGCGTAGCGGGCTACGTGACCGATGAAACCTATGTTTCTGGGCGAAAGAATACGCCAAGGCATATCGGCTAATTCTGAACATGATTATATAAACTAATTTTGAATACCTACTTATTTCTTACTCTTCGTCATCAACTTTTAAGTTGAACGAAGGGGTGTTGGGCGTCTGCAGTGTTGTGTCAGTCAGTGCGTCTTCAATATAACTGCGGCGCGTTTTCTCTTTTAACTGACTAGAACGGGTTAGAGCTTTATAACGACGATCGAGCAAGGTATCAGTCAACATTTTAGTCTGTATCATCTCTTGTTGGCAAGAGTAGCGGTTACTTACGTAAATGATAAGCATACCAACCACCATTACGATAAACCAGAACTGACGCCTAAACCATCGCCCCCCCAACATGTCGCCACCCAAAATCGACGACAGCGTGATTTTGGTATGACTTCCTTCCATGCCCACGGGATTGTCTTCATCAGCCGTGAGTTCGCGCAATGCCTTTAAAGCTTTCTTTTTATCTCGTTCTATCTCAACCTTCTCGGCCTCAGCCTTTGCTTCTTCGCTCTCGTTAGTAGAAGAGGTCGGTTGCTCAAGTATTTCATCTGACATGTGTCGTGTTTTTTATGGATGAATGTTCATATTTCAGTTTGAAAATTATAAGATTATTAAGTTGTTACATTGATAATCAACCCAATTAACTTTATCATCTTATAACCTTAAACGTAGAACTAACTATCTTTTAGGAATGGCCATATATCATATATAATAACCATTCATTACTATAATTTTTCAGCAATGCGCAACTTAGCAGAGCGACTGCGCGGGTTTTCCTCTTGCTCTTGTGCTGAAGGTAAGATCACTTTATTATTAATGGCGCGCCACGGTGTAAGTCGGCGACCATAGAAGTCTTGCTCCACCTTACCATCAATGCGACCCGCACGTATAAAGTTCTTTACCATGCGGTCTTCCAAAGAATGATAGGTCAGCACGCTAAGCCTTCCTCCAGGACGTAGCACTTGCAAAGCTGCCTCTAACATCTCTTGCAGTGCGTCCATTTCATGATTTACCTCTATACGCAAAGCCTGAAACACTCGGGCTAAATCCTTTTTTTCACGTTCGCGAGGCATCAATGGTTTTACTACCTGGAGTAGGTCGTCAATCGTATTGATCGCACTTTGGTTACGCGCCTTTACCAAGGCCGAGGCTATGCGCCGACTGTTCTTCATTTCACCATACAGATAGAAGACGTTGGCCAATTGTTCTTCATCATATTTATTGACAATATCGGCCGCTGTCGTACCCGCACGCTCGTTCATACGCATATCGAGTGGAGCATCAAAGCGGAAGGAGAACCCTCGCTCTTCGGCATCGAAGTGATGACTCGAAACGCCCAAGTCGGCCAATATACCATCTACTTGTGCTATGCCATAATAGTGCATCCAATTTTTCAGATAACGAAAGTTGCTACGCACAAAGGTAAAGCGACCGTCGCCTTTGGGTACGTTTTGCTCTGCATCAGCATCTTGATCAAAGCTATAGAGATGAGCCGTCTCGTCGAGTCGACGCAGTATTTCGCGGCTATGTCCGCCTCCGCCGAAGGTAACATCTACGTAGATGCCGCCCGGCTGTATGTTGAGTCCGTCAACAGTTTCGGTTAGAAGAACAGGTACGTGATACACAGTTTGGGGATTAGAAGGTTATTGGCTTATCTGATTAGGGGTTGATGTCATAAGTTCGGCCAATGACTGACCATAGGCATCAGCGTCCAAGAATTGTTGTTCCATTTGGCTTTTACTCCATACTTCTATGCGGTCGTCTACACCAATGAAACACACTTCGCGGTTGGTAATGCCTAATGCTTCGATTACTTGTCGTTGCAAAATGAAACGTCCACTGCTATCGAGGCTTATCACTTCGACATTGGCCATAAACTGTCTGAACACCATGGCTTGGCGTGGGTCCCAACGATTTAATCGTGTGCGTAAAGCATCTACCTCCGCATTCCAAACGCTATAGGGATAGATTACAAGACAAGGCTGATAGGCGTCACGTTTCAGCACAAGTTGTTGGTCCGACCCCGCAAGTTGCTTGCGAAAGTCGGACGGCAAAAAAACTCGACCTTTTACGTCAAGTTTAGCGTCTATCGTGCCTACAAACCTCATCTTCTTTTCTTAGAATTTCCAAAAGTACGGATTTTTCACCACTTTTCCCCACTTTTCTTCAAACTATTTTAAAATAATCTTAATAAGATAAGAACGCATTATGCTTAACATATTGATTTTCAATAATAATCATAATCACTCATTTTAAGAAAAGTTGGTGGGGAGGAAATAAAGTTTTAGGCACTAAAGGAAGCTGTAGACTGCCTAATTGGGGGGCGGGTTACAAACCCGCCCCCCCAATTAGGCAGACAAATTACAGTTTGAAAGCCTCTACGAAATATTTCAGAATGCTTTAAATAGGCATTGGACTTACGTATATTTTACCAATGGTGTTTTTTGCTTTCATGTTTCATTTTTATATTTCAACTCATTGATTATCAACACTTTCAAAGGCTGAAACATTGAGTTTCGATGTTTCATTTTAAGTTTCATGTTTCACTTTTCAAAACACTGAGGGAGCGCGTTATCGCTCCCTCAGTGTTTTTGAATCGCTCCCACAGTGTTTTTGTTTTTCTCCCACTGTGTTTTTGAGAATGAAACATTGAAAGCAAAAATGAAACATCGAAGTTCAATGTTTCAGCATTCGGAAGTATTGATAATCAATGAGTTGAAACATAAAAATGAAACATGAAACATAAAATATGCAAAGGTAAAATATACGTAAACCGGAAATGCCTATTTAGGGCGTCCTGAAACATTTTGTAGAGGTTTCTTAAAAGGTAGGATTACAATAAGTCGTTGCTATATGTCCGTACACATTACACACCTTTTTCGTACCTTTGCCGTATGAAAACGAAGCGCGATAATTATAAATTTCTCACTCAGGCTCCTGTACACAAGGTTATACTCACTATGGCCTTGCCCACCATCATTTCTATGTTGGTCACCAGCCTTTATAATATGGCCGACACCTTCTTCGTGAGCAAAATCAATACACAGTGCACTGCAGCTGTAGGCATTGTGTTTTCGGTCATGTCGGTAATACAAGCCGTAGGTTTCTTTTTTGGGCATGGTTCGGGCAATTACATATCGCGCAAGCTTGGCGCACGCCAAACGGCCGATGCTCGTACAATGTCGGCCACGGGATTTACTTATAGCCTTAGTTTCGGTGTATTATTAGCCATCGTAGGACACGTTTGGCTCAGTCCATTGGCCGAGCTATTAGGCTCGACTCCCACCATTCAACCCTATACCGAACAATACCTTGGCATAGTACTCTTAGGTGCCCCTTTTATGACTGCCTCGCTCACGATGAACAATCAGATGCGATTTCAAGGCAACGCTGCCTATGCCATGTATGGCATACTAACGGGAGCCATTATTAACCTCGTGCTCGACCCCCTGCTCATCTTTGGCTTTGCCCTTGGCATTGCGGGAGCAGCTTGGGCCACCGTGTTGAGTCAGATGGGTAGCTTCTTCGTATTGCTCTATATGACCCGTCAAAATGGGGGCATACGCATCAACTTACGCCATTACTCGCCACGATTATCGTATGTAAAAGAAATCATCTTTGGCGGCACTCCGTCGCTTTCGCGTCAGGGCTTAACAGCCTTCTCTACTGCTGCTCTCAACATTGCTGCTGGTGCGTATGGCGACGCTGCTATAGCAGGTATGAGCATCGTTACACGCTTCTGCTTCTTCATCTTTGCCATAATCATAGGTTTAGGACAAGGTTTTCAGCCCCTATGTGGCTTTTGTTATGGAGCCAAACTCTATAATCGCGTAAGAGAAGGTTACTTTTATTGCATTAAAATCGGCACTATCTTCTTAGCCCTATGTGCATCAGTAGGCTATTGCTTTGCTGAACCGATTATCACCTTGTTTCGTCATGACCCAGAAGTCGTTAGTGTGGGTACGGAAGCCTTGCGTTGGCAGATGATTACGTTTGTGCTGCTCCCTACCATAGGACTGACCAACATGTTGATGCAAACCATTCGCAAACCCATTCGTGCCAATATTGTTGCAGCAGCGCGCAGTGGTTTGTTCTTCATTCCTTTAATATTTATTTTACCCCGCCTTTGTGGGTTGCAAGGGGTCGAGATGTGTCAAGCTGTTAGCGACGTACTCTCTTTTGCCGTGTGCGTACCTATAGCTTGGAGTGCGTTTCGCGAAATGAAAAATCTAAATTGAAAAGAATATTTTGACAAAAAGAAAATATTCCTTACCTTCGCAACGGACAGTTTAATTTTTCCCTAAATTTAAGTTCTATGATAAAAAAATTATTCTGTGGCCTCTTGTTCATTTGTGCCACAAACACCTTGGTGGCACAAACCAACGAGGGACACACATTTCCTGTCGAAGGAAAGGTGTATCTGTTGCACCGTTTCAGTGATACCAATTCTTACATTTACGAAAACGCAGGCATGCTCAATGCATCGCCTAACACCAACACGCAAAAGCAATATTGGCAGTTCATACCCACAGCCAATGCTAATTGTTATTACATCCAAAATGTAACGTCGAAGAAGTACATTCAAAGCTCGCACGTAGCCGAGAACTCACAAATAAAGGTAGGCAACACCCCCGTAGAATACGAAATCAAATCCAACACAACTGCTGGAGCTGCCCCTTTAGGCTACTATTATATGTGTAGCACCGACCAAACCATCGACACTTCAAAGGACGGCACCTTAGGTCTCAACTATCAGCAGAGCACAGGAAAGGTAGTCGCCTATCACATACGTTACAATCGTGGCAACTCCTATTGGGATATCCAAGAGACAAAATATGACTACGAAGCCCCTGTACTCTATGAGCGCAGTGCGTATGCCAAGCAGTTGGGTGTTTATATGTTGCCATGTGGCGAGAGAGGCAATGCTTATTTAACCTCGCTCACGATTGCTGGCAGTGTCAACGACGTGCCACAAAAGTTAAACTACGTTGCAACAGCTCAGCCCTCAAGCTATTATCTCCTGCAGCGAAAAGACACAGCGACAGTTACCGCAGGAGGCACTTTTACGCTCAGCTACGAAGCACAAAACGTAGGCAAAGATTATACTGTTACGGCCTACTTTGATTGGGACGGTGATGGTATCTTTGAGTCGCAACATGACTTTATGAATGCAGCCTCTGGCCGAACAGAAATAAGCGTTCCCGCCATTACTCAATCGCGCAAAACACGCTTGCGCCTACGCATTACCGACAATGCACTCGAGGGTGCCGACGATGATGTACACGGACAGACCTATGACTTTCAGTTATTCCTCACCCCTAAAAAAGAGGTGACCTCGGTTAGTCCTGTGGTAGTGGCCCCTGATAATCAACAAAAAGCAGCTCCTGTTTATCACATCGACGGTCGTCGCGCCCAACGCAACAAAGCACTCAAAGGCGTATTTATACAAGGGGGCGTAAAGTTGATAAAATAATATTTTTAAACAAACATCACAATACAATATACCATTCAATTTTATGAATCTTACACGCAATCTTCTTTTAGGTGGAGCAGCTATGGCAAGTCTTTCGGCTTTGGCACAACACGCTGACAAACCTAACATTATATTCATACTTTGCGATGACATGGGCTATGGCGACTTAGCTTGCTACGGACAACCCTACATCGCCACTCCCAACATCGACCGCATGGCCAGCGAAGGCATGCGCTTTACACAAGCTTATGCGGGTAGTCCCGTGAGTGCTCCCTCACGTGCTACACTCATGACGGGGCAACATACGGGTCACACTCATGTGCGTGGCAACAATGAGTATTGGAAGGGACGCCCCAGCGTAAAATATGGTGTAACCTCAGAACCCGACCGCGTAGGACAAGAACCCTACGACCCCAACCACGTTATCCTGCCTGAGATAATGAAGGCCAACGGCTACACTACTGGAATGTTTGGCAAATGGGCTGGTGGCTACGAAGGCTCCGTTTCTACGCCCAAAACGCGTGGCATAGATGAATATTATGGCTACATCTGTCAGTATATGGCGCATCGATACTTTCCTAATTTCTTAAATCGTTATAGTCCGCGTCGTGGCGATACCGATGTTATTCGCATCACGATGGACGAGAACGTTAAGTATAGTGACGCTTGCACCAATCCCGACTACGCTAAACGCACTCAGTATTCGGGCGACATGATACATCGTGAGGCTCTTGAGTGGCTTGATCTTCAAACTAAAGACACCCCCTTTTATGGTTTCTTTACTTACACCTTGCCCCATGCCGAGCTTTATCAGCCCAACGACTCGATATTAAAGGCTTATTATGGCAGCTTCTGCAACGACAAGACCTTTGCTGGTGTTGATCGTTATCATGCTACTGTCAACACGCACGCACAGTTTGCAGCCATGATTACGCGCCTTGATGCTTATGTGGGCGAGATTATGGCCAAACTCAAGGAAAAGGGGCTTGACGATAACACGATACTTATCTTCTCATCAGACAATGGCCCACACGAAGAGGGAGGTGCTGACCCCGACTTCTTTGGCCGTGACGGTAAGTTGCAGGGCAAGAAGCGTTCATGTCTTGAGGGTGGCATTCGCATACCATTCATCGTGCGTTGGCCAGGGCATGTTAAGGCGGGTACTGTCAATGACCATATCTTAGCCTTTTACGACATAATGCCCACCTTCTGCGACCTTATTGGGCAGAAAAACTATACAGAGCGTTTTGGCAACAAAAAGGTGAAGCACGACTACTTTGACGGCATATCGTTTGCCCCCACATTGTTAGGCACAGGCGAGCAAGTAGAACACGACTTCTTGTATTGGGAATTTCATGAAACCAACCAGATGGCCGTCCGCAAGGGTGATTGGAAACTTTATGTTAACCACGGCCAATGCAAGTTATTTAACCTTGCTACCGACATTCACGAGGACACCGACGTATCGGCCGCTCACCCCGACATCGTAAAAGAGTTGGTAAAAATCATTCATGAGCAACACACCACTCCTGATGTAAGCGCGTTCAACACCGTTACGTTGCCACAAAGTAACTAATTTATTCTAACAATCGCGAGCGACTTCAATTGCTATTTATTTTAAATAGATAGCAATTGAAGTCGCTTTTTTTGTTGACTTCGTCAATGCGTCACCCTGAATCACCCATAAAAAATTACGCAACTCATTGTTTTTCAATATGCGCCATTTAATGGTGCAAGCAAAGTGATGCTGTATAGATGCCTCCAGTTGGGCTTCGTTGAAGTAGGGCATAAGGCAGAGATGCTATATTTTCGTGATTTGCCAGTATCCAGTCTTGTTGCTTCCAATGCGTGCCACCAATCCGTTCTCTTTCAGCACCGTCAGGTATTTCTTTATCATGCGGTCGCTAACGGACAGTGCTTCTACCATTTGGGCAATGGTCATGCGTGAGTCTTGCTTAATCAGTGCGTACACATTCCAAGCACTTGCCGTAACGTAGGGATAAGACTCTATTAGTTTATTGGGAACTTTATTAGGGATTTTATGGGGAACTATATTGGGAACTTTATCAGGAACACTTTGTATCAGTTCCCCTTTGTGCAATTCAAGTGTTTTGAGTATTTCGCCAAGCATAAAGTCAATGAATGGTCCTGAGTCTGCACCATTGGTACTTGGTCGCCAGCGTATTTCAAAAATATCAAGCTTAGCACCACATGTTTGTATTCAGACGGCTCAACTGAGCCGCGCATCTTGTTGCACGACTCCCCAAGAGCCTCTTCCATGCTCTTTTGCGGTTTTGACTTGATCGCTTTTTGCCATAACTATTTTGTGGCTTATTCGTCAATAATGAGGTCTCGCACATTGACCGAAAGAATGTCGTCAATTTGCTTCAGCACGTCAAGCAACGGCTGCGTGCGGTTGCTGCAATAGGCATTAACCGAGCTAAAACTCTTGCCCAGCAATTGAGCCAATTGCGTTTGCGACATGTCTTTCTCAACAAACACAACTTTGATTCAGTTCAGTTTCAAACTTTGCTTTATGAATTGCAACAAAGTTAATAATAACATTTCACGAAATAGTTAGAATGGCTCACTATTTCGTTAAAAAGTGACTTGCCACAGCAGAAAGCCGTGGAACGAGAGAACGCGAGTTTGCGCTTGATCTGAGTCGTGAGGTGGAACACATCAGAATAGTTGTATTCGTTTGTGTAGTATAGGCGGAGCGTGGATTGCTCGTCAGTGATGAAAAGCGAAAACGAACGTGCGCCACATTGAATGGTGGCTGCAAGAAGTTTACCAGAAATGCCTTTATTTTTTGGCGGGCAGTCCAATCCATTCAGTCGCTTTAGCTTGCGCTTTGGCTTTCTTTGCTGTGCGCCTCTTGGCAGACTTTTTCTTTGGCTCGGGAGCGGAGGACGAGCCCAAAAAAAACGCCTCACGCACGGCAAAGAAAGCCAATGCGCAAAGCGGCTGAATGATGGACTACCCGAAGGTGGGCCTTATTGCATACGGAAAGTAATCGGAAGATGATAACCGACAGCTACAGACTTGCCATTTTGAGTTCCAGGTGTAAACTTTTTAAGCGTCTTGATAACTCGTATGGCTTCTGCATCAAGAGAAGGATACAAGGGACTTTCAACTGACGCATTACCAATACTTCCATCTTTTTCAATAATGAAGTTTACTACAACTCTACCTTGAATGCCCTTTTCCATTGCGTCCACTGGATATTTGATGTTCTCAAATATGTGTTTGAATATTGCCATTTCTCCACCAGGGTATTGAGGCATCGTTTCCACAACTTCAGAAGGAATTGCAGCAGTAGAGGCAGCTATTTCTTCTTTTTTAGTTGGTTCTTCCTTAAATTCATATTCGTACAAAATCTTGCCAGTTTTGACAGTTGCCAAATATAATCTTTGCGGTATAAATTGAATGTATTCTCCACAATCTTCTGCTATTTTTACGAACAAGAAAGTTTTCACTTTGTTCGTTTCTATTTCGTGTGCAAGGTTTTCATCAAGAATGGGTGTTGTAAAGTATCCATCGTTTGATAAATGTGTGTCTGTTGTAGTAATCTCGCATTCGTAGATAGCAGGTATTTCAAACTTAAATGTTTGGCTATCAAGTTCAAATTTTGAGTCAAAATCGGATTCAATGAAGTATTCATGGTTCATTACGCATGAACGTACTTCATTGAGAAAAGTCAGATTATCCTTGTAATCTTGGCTCTCCTTGTATTTCTTCAATTTCAGTGGAGAGTTAACTTCTTCGCCAAGTTCAAAGTATCCAATGACATCTCTATTGATAATATATTTTATAACATCCAAAGTGGTTTCGTCAGTGGATACTGTCCCATCTTCTTCACCTTCAGTTGCGCAATTAGGTGTGAGGATACAATCATCACATACTTCTGCATAATCAATAGCTTTTAGCAGATTGACTATTGGCGATCCCATAGGTGGATGATTTTCATCTTCCGTTTCTATAGGTTCTACTTTTTTGATTGCTTTTACTTGCTTAGATTTTTGTGCTAAGCAAGTAAAAGGAATGATTGAGATCATCATGAATAGAATCGTTTTTATCTGCATCATTATAAATTGTTTTAGTTCGATTTTACAAAAATAGACCTTTTATCTTACATCGCCCACAAAACCCCATAAAAATCATGTTACGGAAATTTTTCGCCCCCAATATACAATGTAAGCATTCTATCCAAGTATGCGCCTTTTTGAGTTTTATCGGACACCAATATATTTCAATAAATAGCAGTTTATGTTAAAGCCAAAAATCCCCTACACACAACGCACGTTGTATGTAGGGGATTTTTATATAATTAGTACAGAGAAATATTACTTACTGGTGAGTTCGTCTTCATATTCGTCTTTGTCAGCAACAACGATTTTGCTGAACTCACGCAAACCAGTACCAGCAGGGATGAGGTGACCGCAAATTACGTTCTCCTTCATACCCTCAAGATAGTCAGTCTTACCGCTGATAGCAGCTTCGTTGAGCACCTTCGTTGTTTCCTGGAATGATGCTGATGACATGAAACTCTTCGTCTGCAATGCTGCACGGGTAATACCCTGAAGAATCTGAGTAGAAGTAGCTGCCATAGCATCACGCACCTTAACGAGTTTGAGGTCACGACGCTTGAGCTGTGAGTTTTCGTCACGAAGCTTGCGGGCTGTTACGATCATACCCTTCTTCATCGTTTCGCTATCACCAGCGTCAACAACTACCTTCTTGCCCCAAATGCGATCATTCTCTTCAGCGAAGTCGAGCTTGTCAACAATCTGCTGTTCGAGGAAGCGCGTATCACCAGGTTCGTTAATCTGAACCTTACGCATCATCTGACGCACGATTACTTCGAAGTGCTTATCGTTAATCTTTACACCCTGCAAACGGTACACATCTTGTACCTCGTTAACGATGTACTCTTGTACTGCCGTGGGACCCTTGATAGCCAAGATGTCGCCCGGAGTAATTGAACCGTCTGAAAGTGGTGTACCAGCACGAACGAAGTCGTTCTCTTGTACCAAGATTTGCTTTGACAGTGGAACGAGGTACTTCTTCACCTCACCAAACTTAGGTGTTACGATAATCTCACGGTGGCCACGCTTAACGTTGCCCATGGTAATCTCACCATCGATTTCGCTTACCACAGCAGGATTGCTCGGGTTGCGCGCTTCGAAGAGCTCTGTAACACGGGGAAGACCACCAGTGATATCACCGGCCTTACCTACTACACGAGGTATCTTAACGAGGATATCACCTGCCTTGAGTTCTTGACCGTCTTCTACCACAATGTGACCATTGATAGGGAAGCTATAGGTGCGAATGATTTCGCCCTTCTCGTCAAGAATGTGACAGTTAGGTACGTGGGTCTTGTCCTTTGACTCAATCACGATACGCTCACGCAAACCTGTTGCTTCATCTTCTTCAACACGGTAGCTGATACCTTCGGTTACATTCTCGAATTGTACCTTACCCGCATTTTCGGTAACGATTACAGCATTGAAGGGGTCCCACTTAGCAATGACTGTGTCTTTATCAACGTGTTGACCTTCTTCAACGAAGAGCATTGAACCGTAGGGTACGTTTTGATTAGAAAGTACAATACCTGTATTTTCGTCTACAAAGCGTACTTCAGCCAAACGGCCAACTACAACCTTGCATGCGTTGCCTTCATCATCGTGAGCTTCAACGGTACGAAGTTCGTCAAACTCTACGCGGCAGTCGCTCTTGGCCTTGATAGTAGCATTGGCGGCAGCATTTGATGCGATACCACCGGCGTGGAAGGTACGGAGGGTCAACTGCGTACCAGGCTCACCAATTGACTGAGCTGCAATAACACCTACTGCCTCACCCTTTTGTACCATGCGGCTGGTAGCAAGGTTGCGGCCGTAGCACTTCATGCAGACACCATGCTTGCTCTCGCAAGTGAGCACTGAACGGATTTCAACGCTCTCGATGGGTGAAGCTTCGATTTCAGCTGCAATGGGTTCGGTGATTTCTTCGCCTGCTGCAACAATAAGCTTACCCGTTGTGGGGTGAATAATATCGTGAACTGACACACGGCCCAAGATACGCTCTGAAAGTGATGAAATAACTTCATCGCCATCCTTAAGAGCTGTACATACAAGGCCACGGAGTGTGCCACAGTCTTCTTCATTAATGATAACGTCGTGCGATACGTCAACCAAACGACGAGTCAAGTAACCAGCGTCGGCTGTCTTCAAAGCGGTGTCGGCAAGACCCTTACGAGCACCGTGGGTTGAGATAAAGTACTCCAACACCGACATACCCTCCTTAAAGTTTGAAAGGATCGGGTTTTCAATAATCTGAGCACCTTCAGCACCTGCCTTCTGAGGCTTGGCCATCAAACCACGCATACCTGCCAACTGGGCAATCTGGTCGGCTGAACCACGGGCACCAGAGTCCAACATCATGAACACAGCGTTGAAACCTTGGTCGGCCTCTGTCATCTGCTTCATCAATGTCTTCTTAATATCGGTGTTAACATGGGTCCAAGTATCAATAACTTGGTTGTAACGTTCGTTGTCGGTGATGAAACCCATGTTATAGTTCATGGTAATCTGCTCAACCTCTTCGTTACCACGTTTTACGATGTCGGCCTTCTCGTCAGGGATAATGATATCACCCAAGTTGAATGACAAACCGCCTTCGTATGCCTTGCGATAGCCAAGGTTCTTAATACCATCGAGGAATTCGCAAGCACGTGCCATACCTACGGTCTTGATAACCTTTGAGATGATGTCACGCAATGACTTCTTAGCTACAACGCAGTTGATGTAACCACACTCGTCAGGAATGATGCCATTAACGATGATACGACCTACTGAAGTCTCAACAATGTGCTTAATCTTAGCACCATTTTCATCAATATCATCTACTAACACCTTTACGGGAGCATGTACGTCAACACGCTTTTCGTTGAATGCAATGAGGGCTTCTTCTGGACCATAGAAGGTAAGACCTGAACCCTTAGAACCAGGACGGAGCTTGGTGATATAGTAAAGACCCAACACCATATCCTGTGAAGGCACAGTGATAGGCGCACCATTGGCAGGGTTCAAAATGTTATGGCTCTGAAGCATTAACATTTGTGCTTCGAGCACTGCCTCGTTGCTCAAGGGGAGGTGAACAGCCATCTGGTCACCATCGAAGTCGGCGTTGAACGCTGTACATGCCAATGGGTGCAACTGAATAGCTTTACCTTCGATCATCTTGGGCTGGAAGGCCTGAATACCTAAACGGTGAAGTGTCGGCGCACGGTTGAGCAATACAGGGTGTCCCTTCATTACGTGTTCAAGGATATCCCAAATTACGGGTTCGCGGCGGTCAACAATCTTCTTGGCACTCTTAACGGTCTTAACAATGCCACGCTCGATAAGCTTGCGAATGATAAATGGCTTGTAAAGTTCGGCTGCCATCAACTTAGGCAGACCGCACTCACCCATCTTCAATTCAGGCCCAACGACAATTACCGAACGAGCTGAATAGTCAACACGCTTACCGAGCAAGTTCTGACGGAAACGACCTGCCTTACCCTTCAATGAGTCAGAGAGTGACTTGAGAGGACGGTTGCTATCGCTCTTAACGGCCGACGACTTACGTGAGTTGTCGAAAAGGCTATCAACAGCCTCTTGCAACATACGCTTTTCGTTGCGGAGAATTACCTCAGGAGCCTTAATCTCGAGCAAACGCTTCAGACGATTGTTACGAATGAGAACACGACGATAGAGGTCATTCAAGTCGGAAGTGGCGAAACGGCCACCATCCAATGGAACGAGGGGACGCAAATCGGGTGGAGTGACAGGGATTACCTTCATAATCATCCACTCAGGCTTATTGCGATCGCGACTTGCACGGAATGATTCTACTACCTGCAAGCGCTTCAAAGCCTCATTCTTACGCTGCATTGATGAGTCGGAGTTGGCACGGTCACGCAACTCGTATGAAAGGCTATCGAGGTCGATGCGCTTCAAGAGGTCGTAAACGGCCTCGGCACCCATCTTAGCAATGAACTTATTAGGATCAGAATCGTCAAGATACTGATTGTCTTTAGGAAGGCGCTTTGTTAAGTCAATGTACTCGTCTTCAGTCAACAAATCATTAACGGCTACATCGTCGGCCAAAGGACCAGGCTGTATAACTACGTAACGTTCGTAATAGATGATTGAGTCGAGCTTCTTGGTAGGAATACCTAACAAATAGCCCATCTTATTGGGAAGAGAACGGAAGTACCAAATGTGAGCTACAGGCACAACCAACTGAATGTGGCCTGCACGCTCGCGACGTACCTTCTTCTCAGTAACTTCAACACCACAACGGTCGCAGACGATGCCTTTGTAACGAATGCGCTTGTACTTACCGCAGTGACACTCATAGTCCTTCGTCGGACCAAAAATGCGCTCGCAGAACAAGCCATCACGCTCAGGCTTATAGGTGCGGTAGTTGATGGTTTCGGGCTTCAACACCTCACCATACGAATTTGCCATAATCTCTTCAGGTGAAGCAAGACCAATGGTAATCTTCGTAAAGTTACTCTTTATCTTATTATCTCTTTTAAATGCCATTTTTGTAGGATTGATTGAGAGTGGAAAGTTGAAAGCGGGAGTTTAATGAGTTTAATGAGTTTAATGAGTTTATTGAGTTTAAGTTTTGGTATAATTCATAAACTTATTAAACTCATAAACTTATTAAACTTATAAACTTATTAAACATTCCCTCCTATTAGTCGAGCGTGATGCTCAAGCCCAAGCCGCGCAATTCGTGAAGCAATACGTTGAGTGACTCAGGAATACCTGGTGTTGGCATGGGGTCACCCTTAACGATAGCTTCGTATGCCTTAGCACGACCCGTAACATCGTCTGACTTAATGGTAAGAATCTCTTGAAGTACGTGTGACGCACCGAAGGCCTCGATGGCCCAAACTTCCATTTCACCAAAACGCTGACCACCAAATTGTGCTTTACCACCAAGAGGTTGTTGCGTGATGAGCGAGTACGGACCGATTGAACGAGCGTGCATCTTGTCTTCTACCATGTGACCGAGCTTCAACATGTAGGTTACACCCACTGTTGCCTTCTGGTCAAAGGCTTCACCCGTAGCACCATCGTACAACTGCGTTGAGCAGTAACGGGGCAAGCCAGCCTTGTCTGTCCATTCGCAAAGGTCTTCCAACTTAGCACCATCGAAGATAGGCGTAGCAAACTTAACACCTAACTTGCGACCTGCAGCACCTAACACGGCCTCGAATATCTGACCGATGTTCATACGTGAAGGCACACCCAACGGATTCAATACGATGTCGACAGGAGTACCATCGGCAAGGAACGGCATGTCTTCTTGGCGTACTACCTTTGACACGATACCCTTGTTACCGTGGCGACCGGCCATCTTATCACCGACACCAATCTTACGCTTCTTGGCAATGTAGACCTTAGCCTGCTGAATGATGCCTGAAGGAAGGTCGTCACCAATGGTGATAGCAAACTTCTTACGCTTCAAAACAGCGTCTAATTGGTTGTACTTCTTCAAGTAGTTGATTACCAACTGACGAATCAACTTGTTAGCGTGCTCGTCGTCTGTCCAATCGTGCAACTCTACTGAAGTGTAGTCTAACGCGCTAAGTACTACTTCGTTAAACTTCGTACCCTTAGCAATTACCTCAGAACCGATGTTGTCTTTCACACCCATTGACTCCTTGTCGCTGATGAGTGAGAGCAACTTATTAATCATTACTTCCTTCAAGTCGTTAACGTCCTTCTGGAAGTCGTCATCTAACTTCTGAAGTTTGAGCTTGTCTGCTGTCTTCTCAGAACGAGTCTTTTGTACACGAGCAAAGAGGCGCTTGTTGATAACCACACCTGCCAATGAAGGATTTGCCTTCAATGAAGCGTCCTTCACGTCACCAGCCTTGTCACCAAAGATAGCACGGAGCAACTTCTCTTCAGGAGTGGGGTCGCTTTCACCCTTCGGCGTAATCTTACCAATCAAGATATCGCCTGGAGCAACACGCGCACCAATACGAATGATACCAGTATCGTCCAAGTCCTTCGTAGCGTCCTCACTTACGTTAGGAATATCGTTGGTAAACTCTTCCATACCACGCTTCGTCTCACGTACCTCGAGTGAATACTCGTCAACGTGAACAGAAGTGAGCACATCGTCACGAACCATGCGTTCGTTCAATACAATGGCATCCTCGTAGTTGTAACCCTTCCAAGGCATGTAAGCTACCAAGAGGTTACGACCGAGTGCTAACTCTCCATTTTCAGTGGCATAACCTTCAGTAAGAATATCGCCCTTGTGAACACGCTGACCCTTGTCACAAATTGGACGAAGGTCGATGGTCATATTTTGGTTAGTACGACGGAACTTAGGTATGTCGTACTCCTTAACGTTTGAGTCGAAGCTTACAAATTCTTCGTCTTCTGAACGGTCGTAAGCAATGCGAATGGTCTTAGCGTCAACATATTCGATCACGCCTTCACCCTCTGCAGTAATCATGGTGCGAGAGTCCTCACACACTTGCTTTTCAATACCCGTACCAACAATAGGAGCTTCACTGCGAATCAAAGGAACTGCCTGACGCATCATGTTAGATCCCATCAATGCACGGTGAGCATCATCGTGTTCCAAGAACGGAATCAAAGAGGCAGCGATTGAAGCAATCTGCTGAGGTGATACGTCCATCAATTCAACCTCTGAAGGCGGAACTACAGGATAATCAGCATCTTGACGACACTTAACTTTGTCGCGAATGAATGAACCGTCATCGTTCAAGGGGGCATTACCCTGACCAATTATCTTGCCTTCTTCCTCTTCTGCTGAGAGATAAACAATGTCATCATTATTCATGTCAACCATCGAGTTCTCTACCTTACGATAGGGAGTTTCGATGAAGCCAAGGTCATCAATCTTTGCGTAAACGCAGAGTGAAGAAATCAAACCAATGTTCGGGCCTTCAGGTGACTCAATCGGACAAAGACGACCATAGTGCGTATAGTGTACGTCACGCACCTCGAAACCAGCACGTTCACGTGACAAACCGCCAGGACCAAGGGCTGAAAGACGACGCTTGTGCGTTACCTCAGCCAAGGGGTTTGTTTGGTCCATGAACTGTGACAAGGCATTCGTACCAAAGAATGAATTGATTACGCTTGAAATAGTCTTAGCATTAATCAAGTCAGTCGGAGTGAATACTTCATTGTCACGAACGTTCATGCGCTCACGAATGGTGCGGCTCATACGTGCCAAACCAATAGCAAATTGGTTAGAAAGTTGCTCACCAACGGTGCGTACACGACGGTTGCTCAAGTGGTCAATATCATCAACCGTAGCCTTAGAGTTGATCAACTCAACTAAGTACTTGATAATCTCGATAATGTCCTCACGTGTCAATACACGAACGTCCATATCCGTATTCAAGCGCAACTTCTTATTGATACGATAACGACCTACCTCGCCCAAATCATAACGCTTCTCAGAGAAGAAAAGGTTGTTGATAACTTCACGTGCAGAAGCATCGTCAGCAGGGTCAGCATTACGCAATTGGCGATAGATATAGTTGACAGCCTCTTGCTCAGTATTGGCCGTATCCTTCTGTAAGGTATTGAAGATGATAGAGTAATCAGTAGAAGAAGGCTCTTCTGAGAGAACGAGAATAGTCTGTTCACCTGAGTCGAGAATGCGATCAGCAATCTCAGGAGTAATCTCAGTCAAACGCTCGCAAACCACCTCAACACGGCTACGCGTATAAACTTCGCCCGTGTCAGGGTCAACAGAATCCTCAAAGCTTGTTGAAAGCACACGACCTGCTAACTTGCGACCAACCAACTTCTTCAAGTTAGTCTTATTCACCTTTACCTCTTCAGCTGAAATAAAGTTCTGAAGAATTTCCTTATCGCTTTCAAAACCAATGGCACGTAAAAGAGTCGTAACAGGCAACTTCTTCTTACGGTCAATGTAGGCGTACATCACATTGTTGATGTCGGTAGCGAACTCAATCCAAGAACCCTTAAAGGGGATAATACGAGCTGAATAAAGCTGCGTACCATTGGCATGCACACTCGAACCAAAGAATACACCTGGCGAACGGTGCAACTGAGAAACGACTACGCGCTCAGCACCATTAATAATAAAGGTGCCATTGTCAGACATGTAAGGAATAGCGCCCAAAAAGACGTCCTGAACCACCGTATCAAAGTCCTCATGATCGGGGTCAGTACAATAAAGCTTTAATTTGGCCTTCAAAGGCACACTATAAGTAAGTCCGCGCTCCAGACACTCCTTAATGCTATAACGAGGCTCATCAATGTAATAGTCAATAAACTCCAATACAAAGTTGTTGCGTGTATCAGCAATAGGGAAATTTTCAGCAAAAACTTTGTACAAGCCATCGTTCTTACGCAATTCACTTGGCGTGTCGAGCTGCAAGAAATCTTTGAAAGACTTTAACTGAACGTCCAAGAAATCGGGATAAGGCATCGGATTCTTTACAGACGCAAAGTTAACACGATTATTAATTACGGTGGAAGACATTCGTCAATTGTGTTGAGATGAAAGAATAAGTGTTTAAAAGTTTAAGAGTTTATGAGTTTAAAAGTTATACCAAGAGCGGAGCAAAAAATAAGAAAAAGAGAAAGCTCAAACGCCCAAAAGCTCATAAACTAATAAACCAATAAACTGAGAGTTGTGCTATGAAATGTATAGACACAAAAAGGTTATGAACCCTCTACCAGAAGATTCATAACCATAACCCTTAGAAGGGAATACCTTATTAAGCGAGTTCAACTTCAGCACCAGCCTCTTCGAGAGCCTTCTTGAGTGCTTCAGCCTCTTCCTTAGCAACGCCTTCCTTAACCTTAGAAGGAGCACCATCAACGAGGTCCTTAGCTTCCTTCAAGCCGAGACCGCAGTGTTCCTTAACGGCCTTAACAACTTGGAGCTTAGCAGCACCTGCGCTCTTGAGAACAACGTCGAAAGAAGTCTTCTCTTCAGCAGCAGCACCACCAGCTGCGGGACCGGCAGCAACAGCAACAGCTGCAGCAGCGGGTTCAATTCCATACTCGTCCTTCAGGATAGTTGCCAACTCGTTTACTTCCTTCACTGTCAAATTTACCAATTCTTCAGCGATAGCTTTGATATCTGCCATTTTCTTAAATGTATTTTTTTGTTTATTTTTCTAATTATTTGGAGTTACCCAGCCAAGATTAAATTAGTATTATGCTGGGATTTTATTCAGGGCGTTCGCCCAAAGTCTTAAGCACACCGTGGATAGTCTGACCTGCACCAGAGAGTGCAGAGATGACGTTCTTTGCAGGTGACTGCAACAAAGCAATAACCTCGGCGATAACCTCGTTCTTGCTCTTGATAGCGCAGAGAGTTTCGAGTTGATCTGCACCAACGTAGAAACCTTCTTCAGCATAAGCACCCTTCAAACCAGGAATGCCATCCTTGCCAACTTCTTTGAGAAGCTTAGCAGGAACGTTAGCAGTCTCGCAGAAGAATACTGCAGTAGTGCCTTTCAAGCAACCATAAAGTGCAGAGAAATCTACATCAGATGCTTCAAAAGCCTTGTGCAAAAGTGTGTTCTTAACAACTACCATCTTGACGCCAGCACCGAATGCCTTACGACGGAGAGCTGAAGTAGATTCAGCGTTCATACCCGTTACATCAACAAGATAGAAGTGTGCATATTCCTTAAGTTGTTCACCGAGTTTCTCGATGATAATAGCTTTATCTTCCTTCTTCATGATTGTAATTCAGTTTAGTTTTCTTCTACAGACTTGGGATCAATCTTGATACCCTTACTCATGGTAGATGAAAGATAAATACTCTTAACATAAGTACCCTTGGCACTTGCGGGCTTCAACTTAATGATGGTAGCCATAAATTCCTTGGCATTACCGAAAATCTGTTCGGGAGAGAAAGAAGCCTTACCGATTGAAGTGTGAACGATACCGCTCTTATCAACCTTAAAGTCAATCTTACCCTGCTTAACCTCGCGGATAGCCTTGGCAACATCCATCGTTACAGTACCACTCTTGGGGTTAGGCATCAAGCCACGAGGACCGAGCACACGACCCAGGGCACCAATTTTACCCATGATGGCAGGCATCGTGATGATAACATCAATATCAGTCCAACCACCCTTAATCTTCTCGATATACTCATCGAGACCTACGTAGTCAGCGCCAGCTTCTTTTGCAGCAGCTTCGGCATCAGGCGTACAGAGGCAGAGTACACGTACAGTCTTACCAGTACCGTTCGGAAGTGAAACAACACCACGAACCATTTGGTTAGCCTTACGAGGGTCTACACCTAAACGTACGTCAATATCGATTGAAGCATCAAACTTGGTAGTAGTAATTTCCTTTACCAGAGATGCGGCTTCTTTCAATGTATATGCCTTCCCTGCTTCAACTTTGTCAGCGACTAACTTCTGATTTTTTGTCAGTTTACTCATTGTTCAAATTGAAGTTTAAATTATTCACCAGGGAAGTCACCCTTTACTGTGATACCCATGCTGCGGGCAGTACCAGCTACCATACGCATTGCACTTTCAACTGTGAAGCAGTTTAAGTCGGGCATCTTATCTTCTGCGATTGCCTTAACCTGATCCCAAGTTATCTCAGCGATCTTGGTACGGTTAGGAGCAGCAGAACCGCTCTTCTTCTTGGCTGCTTCCAGCAATTGAATTGCTACAGGAGGAGTCTTTACTACGAAAGAGAAAGACTTGTCATTAAAGTAAGTAATGACAACAGGTAATACCTTACCAGCCTTGTCCTGAGTTCTGGCGTTGAACTGCTTGCAGAAATCCATGATGTTGATACCCTTAGAACCTAAAGCAGGCCCTACGGGAGGTGATGGATTTGCAGCGCCGCCCTTAATCTGTAATTTGATTAATCCAGCAACTTCTTTAGCCATTGTTGTTTATTAAAATATTAAAATGTGACGATGAATAATGTGCGATACAGTACACGTAACATTGACCGTACGCTCTTATTCCTTTTCTACCTGCATAAAACCAAGGTCGAGGCCCGTACTGCGACCGAACACCTTAACGATGACAGTCACCTTTCGCTTCTCTTCGTCGATCTTTTCAATCACACCAGAGAAACCACTAAACGGTCCATCAGTAACCTTAACGTTCTCGCCTACGATGTAAGGAATTTCGATTTCCTGAGGTTCATTCTCAAGCTCGTCAACCTTACCGAGGATACGGTTCACCTCGCTCTCACGAAGGGGAGTGGGGTTATCCATTCCACCGAGGAAACCCAACACATTAGGTGTGTTGCGCAACTCGTGAACGGTTTCACCAACTAGTCTAGCCTCAACAAGAACATAGCCGGGAAGATAGAGACGTTCCTTGATAACTTGTTTGCTACCACGGAGTGCTTTCACCTTCTCGGTTGGAATGAGTACTTGCGAAACATGGCCACCGAGGCGGCCATTCTTAATTTCAGCATCAATGTACTCTTTAACCTTCATTTCTTTTCCGCTTACAGCACGCAAAACGTACCATGCCATTTCTGCTTGTGCCATATCAACTTAAATTTGAGGATAAATAAGTTGCATGATTGACTCAAATACCGTATCCATGAGATACACCACGAGTGCTATGATGATGGAAGCTGTTAACACAACAATCGCGCTGTGAGTCAACTCCTTTCTCGTAGGCCACGTGGTCTTATGAGATAATTCGTCGTATGAATCTTTGCAATATGCAATTACTTTCTGGAACATATATGTATCTATTAGCACGGGAAGAGAGGCTCGAACTCCCGACACCTGGTTTTGGAGACCAGTGCTCTACCAACTGAGCTATTCCCGTTTAATAGGGCTCGCCTCAAGATAGAGGCAAGCACCTATATTGTTTTATCGGTTAATCCCGCGTATTAGTCGAGGATTTCAGTAATCTGACCAGAACCTACTGTACGACCACCTTCACGGATAGCGAAGCGGAGACCTACGTTGATAGCTACAGCGTAGATGAGTTCTACAGAGATTTCTACGTTATCGCCAGGCATTACCATTTCAGTACCTTCGGGGAGGTGGATTTCACCTGTACAGTCCATAGTACGGAGATAGAACTGAGGACGATACTTGTTACCGAATGGAGTGTGACGACCACCCTCTTCCTTCTTCAATACATAGATAGAAGCCTTGAAGTGATCGTGAGGAGTAATAGCACCTGGGTGTACAACTACCATACCACGCTTAACCTCAGCCTTATCGATACCACGGAGAAGCAAACCTACGTTATCACCAGCTTCACCCTCAGCAAGGATCTTACGGAACATTTCAACACCAGTAATAACTGACTTCTTGTCCTCACCAAGACCGAGCAACTGAACTTCATCACCTACCTTGCAACGACCTGTCTCAATACGACCTGTAGCAACAGTACCACGACCTGTAATTGAGAATACATCCTCGATAGGCATCAAGAATGGCTTATCAATCTCGCGCTCTGGCTCCTGGATCCACTCATCAACTGTATCCATCAAAGTCTCAACAGACTTAACCCACTTCTCAACACCATTCAAAGCACCGAGAGCAGAACCACGTACAATTGGAGTATCCTCCTCGTAACCATACTGCTCGAGGATTTCGCGAAGCTCCATCTCTACGAGCTCAAGCATCTCCTCATCATCAACCATATCGCACTTGTTCAAGAAAACAACCAAACGAGGTACGTTTACCTGACGTGCAAGAAGTACGTGCTCACGTGTCTGTGGCATAGGACCATCTGTTGCAGCACAAACCAAGATAGCACCATCCATCTGAGCAGCACCAGTAACCATGTTCTTTACATAGTCAGCGTGTCCAGGACAGTCAACGTGTGCATAGTGACGCTTTGCTGTCTCATACTCAATGTGAGCAGAGTTGATAGTGATACCACGCTCTTTCTCCTCAGGAGCATTATCAATCTGATCGAATGACTTAACTGCCTCAGATGTACCGAGCTTCTCGTTCAATACCTTAGAGATAGCAGCGGTCAGAGTAGTCTTACCATGGTCAACATGACCAATTGTACCAATGTTAACATGCGGTTTGGTACGCACGAATTCTTCTTTAGCCATAGCTTTTCTTTTTATTTATATAAATGAATAATCTGTTCCTCTACCATCCTAAGCATCTAGAACGATAGAGCTGTAACTGAGAGTTGAACTCAGGACCTCTTCCTTACCAAGGAAGTGCTCTACCACTGAGCTATTACAGCAAGTTAATAAATTGAGCGGAAAACGGGGCTCAAACCCGCGACCCCCAGCTTGGAAGGCTAGTGCTCTATCAACTGAGCTACTTCCGCAAGTTTTTTCTATAAAAAGAAGCAGGTGGGCAAAGATGGATTCGAACCACCGAAGGCGTAAGCCAGCAGATTTACAGTCTACCCCATTTGGCCACTCTGGTATTTGCCCATGTTTCGTAGATGTCTCTCGGAAACGGGTGCAAAGTTAGGCATTATTTCTTTCGCACCAAATATTTCATGCTTTTTTTTTCAACAAAACGCTTTTTTTATTCTTTGTAAGGCCATTTCACCTATTTAAAGCAAGTATTTGACGTCAACAAAGCACTATTATTATACATAGGTATATACTTCTCTCCATCCGTTATCACCCGTATTTGTTTACACCTTTCTAATACCAGAAATCATCTTTTTACTATGTTTTCTTACAATAATACACTAACTTTGTCGCATTATGATACTATCTGACCAATACGATCCAATGGGACAAGCCATTTGGGACTACGCCACCCTTGGCAATGCACAACATCATTTAATTGTACAGTCGAGTCTATTTGACGACGACGAGATGCCGATTGAGACATTATTTCGCAAAGAATCTCACATGTCACGTATTGAACGTACCGCGCTCAATTTATGCAAAGGTCGCATTTTGGACGTCGGAGCAGGAGCTGGCTGCCATACATTAGCTTTAGAAGCACGTGGATTGGACGTTACTTCTATTGACATTTCACCTCTTTCTACCAAAGCACGCACCTTACATGGTGCCCGGCATAGCATTTGTGCTGACATCTTTACAGCATCGTTTGACTTCAAGTTTGATACCATCTTATTATTAATGAATGGATTAGGCATTGCGGGGAAGTTAAGCAATCTCTCCACTCTACTCCTTCGTTGCAAGAGTCTGCTTTCACCTGGTGGAAAAATCTTAGCTGACTCTTCTGACCTCTGTTATCTATTTGACGATGACGAAGATTTCTCGACAAACGATCTAAATACCTACTATGGCGAAGTAGACTTCAACATGGTGTACGGAAAATGTAAGGGTAAATCATTTGATTGGCTGTACGTTGACTTCGATACTTTAAAAGACATAGCTCATACTTGTCAACTCGAAGCAACCAAACTCGTCGAAGGAGAACATTTTGACTATTTGGCAGAAATTAAATAAACAAGACGCATATAGCTTAGCTATCTCACAATTCATTGCAAAGCCGTTATTCTTATAAAAAAAAGTAAAGCGCTCTATAGTTTGTCGTAAAACTATAGAGCGCCTCATATACTATTATATATGTATTGCTAAAATCGATTACTGTTCTTTAGCTACACCAATTACTACGCGGTTAGAATCATTCTCCTTAAAGGGCTGAACTTGATCACCCTTGAAGTCGGTTGAAAGGCGTGAAGCATCAATACCATACTTCTCAATCAACATCTTCTTCACGTGTTCTGTACGCTTTTGTGAGATAGTACGGTTGATTTCTGCATTACCCGTACCTGCATCAGCATAACCTGTAAGCGTAGCCTTTGCACTAGGATAATCCTTCATCCATTGTGCGAAAGCACGAAGTTTAGCTTCTTCCGTTCCTGTAACAGCAGAAGAACCAATGGTAAAGAACACTTCAGCCTTTGTTTCGTGCAACACACGCGCTGCGGGCTTTGGTTCTGGCTTAGGCTCAGGCTTTGATTCAGGAGCGGGAGCCTGTTGAGCTTGCTGCATTTGGTTGTAGTCTTGTTGAGAGACCATATTGGCATTATCTTCAGTAATGCGTTTGCGGCCAAACTTAAAGTTGATACCTGCCAATGCTTGCACTTGCCAATCGCCCTTACCATTCAACTTTGAGTTGAAACGGTCGTGATAGTTATTGGCAGTAACTTCAAGATTGATGCCTACCAAGCGGCTCAATTCGAAGTCGAGCATTGCACCTACGCGGAAGTTATGTACCAAGCGGTCATCGCTCCAACGAAGGTTTACATTATCATTCGTTACACTGGTGATATTATTACCTGCCAACTTATTCAAATCATCGTTATCCCAAGCATAGCCCAAGCCAACGCCACCCAACAAATAAGCATTTACTACGTGATGCTTATTAGGAGCAAACGCATTGCAAAGGTTGAACATAAGATCGAGGTTAGAGGTAACGAACTTATACTTGTAAGTTTTGTCAAGGCTTTTAAGTCCACCCTTCTCATTAATTCCGCTTACGTGCAAGCGTGCGCCTACTACTGGTGTAAACATTCCACCAATGTTCACAGCCCCAATTGGGGTAATGAGTTTCGTAGCATCATAATTGCCAAACGTTACTTGACCACCACCTTGTACACCTACAAAGGCATAAGGATAACCAGACTTTTTCTTTTCGCTTGCAACTTGCGCAAAAGTAGCCTGTGCCGAAACACCTGCTACGAGCAATGAAGCGAGTAGCATCTTAAAATTAATCATATTTATATGTTTTTATTGTTTTCCTAAATGCAAAGGTACATATTGTTTTTTAATGTTGCAAAGTTATAACGTAAATATATACAAGGGTATTCTAAAAATCTGTTTTTAATTGATAGTTATAAGGTTACATCACTTTAATAATCAACTAAACTAACTTTAGAACCTTAAAAGGTTGAACTGACTATTTTTTTAGAATCTGCCATAAAAAAAATCCTTCAAAACTTTTATCGTTTTGAAGGATTTAATGCGGTGTGTACGGGACTCGAACCCGTGACCCCATGCGTGACAGGCATGTATTCTAACCAGCTGAACTAACACACCAAAGTGTGCAAAAGTTAAAGCTTCAACTCAGCATTAATAGCGGTGTGTACGGGACTCGAACCCGTGACCCCATGCGTGACAGGCATGTATTCTAACCAGCTGAACTAACACACCATAACGTGTGAGTTGCTATGCTTTTTGCTTTTGCGAGTGCAAAGGTACAATTAATTTTATATCTAACAAATATTATCCTTATTTTTTTACGCAGAGACAGAAAAAAGTTTCACATACTCACAAAAAAGGCTCAGCGTATTTCACTGAGCCTCCTATTAATAGTTCGTAATCTCTCAACCGTCTGCAGCATCTACCTTCACAAGCGAATGGCAGACGGCACAAACAGATATCAAGAAGACTTTTACATCATTTCTCAATACCTTTTATTTCGGTATCCTTCAAGCAGAGGGCTTTTTCATGGTTAATATCTGTTTACGTATCCCATTTCGTGAAATACGTTTACCCTCTTTCATGCACGCGGCATGACTTACTTAGCTTGACGTTCCTTGTACTTTTCAATCTGGCGAAGCAAAGAATCAACGCAGAGGTCAACACCTTCTTCAAACGTGTCGCACACCTTTTCTGCGTGCAAGTCTGTTCCTGGGAGTGAAACGTTCAATGCCGTTTCCTTATTCTTTGCGGTTTCGGGCTTAACTACCTTAAGCACGAACTCAGCCTTAATTATGTTGTCGCAAGTCTTTTCGAGCTTGCTTGCTTTCTTTTCAATAAATGCGTTCAACTTATCAGTTGCATCAAAGTGGATGGCTTGAATCTTGAGTTCCATAGTAACCTCCTTTTTTGTTTATGCCCTTGGGTGGGCTAGTTCATATTCTTTTTTAAGGTCAGCAAACGACGTATGCGTATACACCTCTGTAGTTGAAATACTTTCATGTCCGAGCAGTTCTCGAATAGCCTCCAGACTGGCACCATTATTAAGCATTGCCGTAGCAAAGGTGTGGCGTAACACGTGCGGACTTTTTTTCTTCTGCGTAGTAACAAGTGAGAGATAACGCTTTACAATTATTCCCACCTGTCGACGATTGATGCGTTGTCGCTTCTGTGTAATAAACACAGGGCCTTCACTGCTGCCGTAGAACTGTTGACGAACGTGCAAGTACTTCACTAAGGTTTCATACAATTCTAAGCCAAAAGGCACGACACGCTGCTTATTACGTTTACCCGTCACACGCAGTTCACATGTTGTAAGTTGAATATCATTTACATTCAATCCAATCAATTCAGCCATACGTACCCCTGTGTGGTAAAAGGTGAGTAACATAGTTTGATTGCGTACACCTACAAAGTCACTACCATAATCTACATCATCAAAAAGTCGTTCTACCTCTTGTTCTTTCAAAAACGAAGGAAGAACCTTCTGCGCTTTCGGATTTTGTATGAGCGACATCGGATTATGATCTACCACCCCCATTCGACGCAAGTATTTATAAAAGCTACGTACCGCACTGAGTTCCTTACCCATAGTACGCGCTCCCTCACCTCGTTCCATTTGGGCGGCCAACCATTGGCGCATCACATCGGCATCAATCGTTTGCCAAGAAAGTTGACTATCTATACTTTTAAAAAATATCTCGACCGACACAAGTGCTTTCTTATAAGTAGCAATGGTTGTGGGAGAATAGCCACGTTCCGCTTCTAAATAAGTCAAGAAATCTTGTTTTAAATCGTTCATTTTCTAAAGAATCTTTCAACTATAGCACACAAAGCGAACAACTCACTTTTAGCTATCTTGGCTTTACAAAAGCGAATATCGGAACTTTTTTTGAATGTGCCAAATTTTGCTGCTCATTTTTTTTAAAACAACAATTTATCTAAACCGGAACTTGAGTAAATCACCACACTTTGTGACACACTTCTCTTGCACGAGCCACAAAATATAATTTCCTTTGCAACTTCAATAGAAATACATACGAAAACATGAAAAGAGGGAAACATACCGTTTTATTTATCTGTTTGGGCAATATTTGCCGTTCGCCTGCTGCTGAAGGCATTATGAAATCGATTGTAAAGGACCATAAATCAGAAGCAGATTTCGAAATAGACTCTGCAGGCATTGGTAATTGGCACGTCGGACAATTGCCCGATAGCCGTATGCGAGAGTGTGGACGTAAGCATGGCTATAACTTTAATAGCCATGCCCGTCAATTCACCCCAACTGACTTCCAACGCTTTGACCACATCGTGGTAATGGACAACGACAATTATCGTGCTATCACTGCTATGGCACATACACAAGACGATAAAGCCAAAGTGGTGCGCATGGCCGACTTCTTAACCTCTCATCGAACGTACACCACAGTGCCCGACCCTTATTATGGTGACGCTACTGACTTTGAATTGGTCATCACCTTATTAGAGGATGCGTGCCAAGAACTTTATCGTACAATCACAAGTGAAGCGTCATGACACAGGTCTGGGTAAGTGCTATTGGACTCTGCGGTGCCTCTATCATTGGCAGTGCAATAGGATTCTTTATCAAAGAGTTGCCTCATAAATGGAATGATACGCTACTCGGCTATTGTGCAGGCCTAATGTTAGCTGCTTCTACACTGGGACTCATTGTTCCTGCCTTTGAACAAGCCCAGCAATGGTGGTGGGCGGTCGGTGGCGTAATGGCTGGAGCTTTGTTTCTCAACGTGCTCGACCTCATTACGCCCCACCTTCACCACATTACGGGACTTAACGAGGCGGAACATCATAACAATGCTTCGCTCAATCGCATCCTATTATTTGTCCTCGCCATTGCCATACACAAGCTGCCCGAAGGCATGGCTGCTGGCGTGAGCATTAACGATACTGCAACGGACAATAATTGGACGGTAAGTTTGGGCATTGCGCTACAAAATGTACCAGAAGGAATGGTTATTATTGCTCCCCTATTAATGGCTGGCGTAAAGCCACTGCGCACTTTCTGTATCTCTATTGTGATAGGACTCTTAGAAGTCGTAGGCGTTGTCATCGGTTTTGGTATGGGACAAGCATCTACTTTATTACTACCCATCATGTTAGGCTTCGCTGGCGGTGCTATGCTTTACGTAACGAGCGACGAGATGATTCCCGAAACGCATGCACATGGCTATCAAAAGCAAGCCACCTATGCCCTACTCTTGGGATTTATAACCTTTATTATTATTGAAAGGTGCGTATAGTTATCGCACATTTTCTAAATTTACACTACCTTTGTAGGCAGAAGAAACGATGCACAAAAGCAGGGCGTTTTGAGTGATATACACACTATTAACATGAAAAATTATTTATCTAAGTTCCTATATATTGTTCTATTTGTCGCATTTTTACCCACTGTGGCATGGAGCAATGCAGAAAAGCGTAACTTTACACTCGTTATTGACGCTGGACATGGCGGTCACGATGCTGGTGCAGTGGGTGCTTACTCCAAAGAGAAAGACATCAACCTACGCGTAGCATTGGCCTTTGGCAAATTGGTGGAAGAGAATTGTCACAATGTGAAGGTGGTCTATACTCGCAAAACTGACGTATTCATTCCTCTACAACGACGTGCCGACATTGCCAATAACAACAAGGCCGACCTCTTTATTTCTGTTCATACAAACGCATTACCTGCCGGCCGATTAGCCTATGGATCAGAAACGTACACTTTAGGTATGGCCCGCGCCAATGCCAACCTTGCCGTTGCCAAACGCGAGAATGCTGTAATTACACTTGAGAACGACTATAAGACAACTTATCAAGGCTTCGACCCCAATAAGGCAGAAAGCTACGTCATCTTTGAGTTTATGCAAGATAAATACATGAAACAAAGCGTCGACCTAGCAAGTTGTATTCAGAAGCAATACGTCTCAACAGGGCGTCCCAACAAGGGGGTACACCAAGCGGGGTTCTTGGTGTTACGCAATACTTCAATGCCTTCCGTACTCACTGAGTTAGGTTTTATCACCACTCCCGCTGAAGAGACTTACCTCAACTCACAACAAGGCGTGATGGAACTCAGCCGTAGCATTTATAATGGATTTTTAGCCTACTTGCGCATGCACGAAAAGGGCGTACACGACATTCCTGAGAATCTTCCTACTCGCATGACGGCCGACCTTCCTAAACCCAAAGTGAGCGAACCCTTAGCCGAGCCTTCAAACTTTAATAACAGTGAGGCTGCTGTTGTTCCTGTTGCCACCGTTCCAACGACGCGCATCGTCGAAACGCCTAACGATAATGACGTAGCTCTCATTTCACGTCGAAGCAATAACGCGAAGCATTCGACTGCAAAGCATGCTACTCCGAAAGCTGAACCGAAGCGAGAAGTTGAAGCAAAGGTGAAGGCCCCAACCAATCACGCTAAAGAAAAATCTAAACCACAAGAAAATACGACGAAAACAAAAGAGGCCGCACAGTCTAAGAACACTTTGATAAAGGGTAAAGAAACGCCTAAGTCCAAAGATGTTTCCTCTACGTCAAAGGCTCAAGGCAACACAACCAGGACAAAGGAAGCAAGCAATACAAAAAAAGAACAGGCAAACAGCTCGAAGCCTACCAGCAAAGAGTCCACTCCTAATAGCAAATCTAAAGACGCACCGAAGGAGATAAAGTCAAAGAATAAAGTAGAAAATAATTCGAAGACGAGCCTTAGCAAAACGTCCAAAAAGAATGAAACGACCCAGGCTAAAGGCAAAACACAACAAAGAACGAACGATAAAACTAACGAAACGAAAAAGGCGTCTAAGACCTCTACCAAACAAAAGGTGAACTACCGCATACAAGTGGGAGCTGGGAAAACAGAGATTTCCACTACTGATGCGCAGTTTAAAGGTTTGAGCATTAGCCGCGTTAAAGAAGGCACACTTTACAAGTACTACTACGGTAGCTACACCAGCTACGCTGATGCCCAAAAAGCATTGCGTACCGTAAAGACAAAGTTAAGCAGTGCCTACGTGGTAGCAACAGTTAATGGAAAATCCGTATCTGTAGCCGAAGCACGCGCCAAAGAACAAGAAAAGAAGTGACTCACCTCACAACAACCTGGATAATGAAAAAAGAAATGAAAATTGCCCTTACTGCAGTAGTAGCCTTAGTGCTGCTATTCATTGGACTCAATTTCCTAAAGGGCATCAATGTATTTAAGTCAACCAACACCTATTACGTCAAGTTTAAAGACGTGGCTGGATTGGCCGTATCAAATGCCGTTTATGCAAATGGCTACCCCGTGGGCATTGTACGCACCATTGAATATGACTACGAACGCAGTGAAAACGTTATTGTTGGTATTGAGTTGAACAAAGAGATGCACGTTCCCCAACAAACGCGTGCCGAACTCGAAACGGAATTAATGGGAGGCGTAAAAATGCTACTGCTATTAGGCCCTAACCCTACGCGCAACCTTGAGAAGGGGGATACCATTCAAGGTTCCATGCACGTTGGTACAATGGATAAGGTAGCCGAAATGGTGCCACAAATTGAGAAGATGTTGCCCAAGCTTGACTCTATCATGGCCAACCTTAATCGTCTGACGGGTGACCCTGCCTTAACGGCTACGCTGCACAACGCACAAGCTATCACTGAAAATCTGAAGCAAACATCTGAAGGCTTGAACGCAATGATGCAAAATGACGTGCCTCAAATGGTTGCACACTTAAAGCAAACTAGCATTAATGCTGAAAAGTTCACAGGCAACTTAGCTAAATTAGACATTCAATCTACATTGAATAGCGTCAATGCTACGTTGGCGAGTGCTCACAACCTGACCAACCATTTAGGCGATATGTCAGTTACACTCGACACTAAATTGAAGAGTACCGACAATACATTAGGACTCTTCTTAAACGACCGTGGGGTATATGATAACCTCAATAGCACTCTGCGCAATGCAGACTCGCTCATGATCGACCTCAAATCACACCCCAAACGCTATGTTCACTTTTCGGTGTTTGGTAAGAAGGACAAGTAAGCTTATTATACACCCTATATACGTAACGCGTGCTTTCTAACACGCGATAGAATGATAAAGCATTTTATCGCACGATAGAAAGCACGCGTTACGTAAATAGCTCTTTTACACAAAAGGGACTTGTACTCCTTCATTTTATACACTAACATATTAGCAAATTAATATATTCTTCCTCATGTATCAAAAGTTCATTATCACACAAGACGGTGAATTACGCTTTGGCCACGTATATCTGCATCGTGACTTACTACACCCTGGTGAGAGTTGCCCCTATGGTGGTGGCATATGGAAAGTAGATGAAGCGCGCCATGCCATTTTACTCTTTGGCCGTTCATTCGACTTCGGCCCACCTAACTTTTACAAACTCACCCGAATCAATTGGAACAACGTGGGCGGCAAACCCATATCACTCATTTACCAGCCCCGCTGGCCTAACGACGAAATTGAAATTCCCATTATGGTGGGCATAACGGAAACATTGTAGTAACATATAGACTGCAATTTGTCGGTCTAATTGGGGGGCGGGTTTTTAACCCGCGGCAGCAGCAGAATGCTTTGAATATCTACAACATGCTGCTGCCGCGG
>ERZ1034976.179-NODE-179-length-59384-cov-5.855888_pt1 | contig 59384 bp, 42 predicted proteins | sample MGYA00520623_ERZ1034976 | MGnify/ENA primary metagenome ERZ1034976 (study PRJEB33766, sample SAMN09781774) | gut metagenome | biome: gut microbiome | host: Homo sapiens | place: Madagascar | study: EMG produced TPA metagenomics assembly of the PRJNA485056 data set... | reverse complement strand
TTTCACCTTTTTCGCGGAAGCGGTTTAAAAGGACTTACAGGGATTCCTGCGATTCGCGGGGAGATTGTCAGACCATTATTACATACAAGCAGAACGCAGATAGAGAGATATCTTGTGCAAAAGGGCATACAATATTGTATAGACAGAACCAATCTGGAAGATAATTATACCAGAAACAGAATCCGCCATCATATCCTGCAGACAGCCTGTGAAGAGGTCAGCGCCAATGCCACAGAACACATTCAGGAGGCGTGTGACAAAATCTCGGATGCCTATACATTGATAGAGGACATGACCAGACAGGGATGGCGCCAGTGCATTGTAAAGGATGAAAAAGGCATTCATATCCTGGCTGATTTTTATCTGGCACTGCATACAACGATACAGGGATATGTCATGATGGAGGCGCTGGCACAGGCAGCAGGCAGCAGAAAGGATCTGGAGACAGTGCATGTGCAGCAGTTGCAGGAGCTTTTGCGCAAGCAGCCGGGCAGAAGGGTGGATCTTCCGTATTCTGTCAGGGCGATAAGGGAATATGCCGGTATTCGTCTGGAGAAAGTACAGAGCTGTGATTCCAAGGATGAACCAGCAGAGTATGGCAGAATACCATACAACAGTCTGCATACAGGAACGACAGTAACCATAGAGACACAGGAGGGATATTTTGAATTGTCCGTTCTGTGCGTACAGCAGTGTAAAACGGAAGAAATTCCCTCAAATATGTATACGAAATGGTTGGATTATGATAAAATAAAAGGTGATATTGTCATTAGAAACCGCAGGGCAGGTGATTATTTTACCCTGGATGGAGACAATCGCAGGAAAACTCTCAAGGCATATCTGATTGATGAGAAAGTGCCGGCGGAGGACAGAAAACATGTATATCTCGTGACCGAAGGGCAACATTGTCTGTGGATAGTAGGCAAACGAATCAGCAGCTGGTATAAGGTCAGTGAAGATACAAAGTATATTTTACAGATAAAGTACGTAAGGAGGAATTAACAAAATGGCTGAAAGAATCAGAGTTCTGTTATCAGAAGAAGAAGTAAACGAAAGAATTCGTCAGATAGGTGAACAGATCAGTAAGGATTATGAAGGAAGACAGGTACATCTGATCTGTGTTTTAAAGGGCGGAAGTTTCTTTATGTGTGAGCTTGCCAAGAGAATTACAGTTCCCGTATCTTTGGATTTCATGTCTGTATCCAGTTATGGTGGCGGGACAAAATCCAGCGGTGTAGTAAAGATCGTAAAGGATCTTGACGAGCCATTAGATGGAAAAGATGTTATTGTAGTAGAAGATATTGTGGATTCAGGCAGAACACTCAGTTATCTTCTGGAGCTTCTGGGCAAGAGAAATCCCAAGAGTCTGGCATTATGTACCATGCTGGATAAGCCGGAGAGACGTGTAGTGGATGTTAAGGTAGATTATACAGGATTTAATATTCCTGATGAATTTGTTGTAGGATATGGACTTGACTATGATCAGCGCTATAGAAATCTTCCTTACATCGGCGTGGTAGAGTTTGATTAACTATTCTGAATAGTTTTTATGACACAAACCCATGTAAATGGTTTACGATAATTGCTGAAGAAGGAGACAGAAAGTGGGAAAAAGCGCAAAAGGAATTAATGTATGGGTCAGTACGATTCAGGACAGAAGTGACCAGTATACAAAGGGAGAGCTGATATCACAGCTTGAGGAAGGGCAGGTTATTGCAGTAGAGATTCAGCCTAATGCACAGGTGCCTACAGGTACACTTACCATTACACTGAAGGATAATACAATCAGAACACTACACGTATCTGACGTTGTAGAGATAGAGGATCTGCTGGCACAGTATAACATTGACCCAATGGTGGAAGATGTGCCTCAGGAGAACTGGTTTCTTACCTATATGCTGCCGATACTTCTTGTGGTAATCTTCTGTGTATTCCTGTTCGTGATGTTCAATGCACAGAATGCCAATAACAGTGGTGGCGGTAAGATGATGAATTTTGGCAAGAGCCGTGCCAGACTTTCTACCGGTGGAGACATCACATTGAAAGATGTTGCAGGTCTGGAAGAAGAGAAAGAGGATCTGGAAGAAATCGTTGATTTCTTGAAGGACCCCGGTAAATATACCAAAGTAGGAGCAAGAATCCCCAAGGGTGTACTTCTGGAAGGTGCTCCCGGTACTGGTAAGACATTACTTGCCAAGGCAATCGCCGGAGAGGCCAAGGTGCCGTTTTTCTCCATATCGGGTTCTGACTTTGTAGAAATGTTCGTAGGTGTCGGTGCATCAAGAGTACGTGATCTGTTTGCAGATGCCAAGAAGAACTCGCCATGTATTGTGTTCATAGATGAGATTGATGCTGTTGCCAGACGCCGTGGAACCGGTATGGGCGGTGGACATGATGAAAGAGAACAGACATTGAACCAGATGCTTGTTGAGATGGATGGTTTCGGTACGAATGAAGGCATTATCGTCATGGCAGCAACCAACCGTGTAGATATTCTTGACCCGGCTATATTAAGACCAGGTCGTTTTGACCGTAAGATTACGGTATCACCGCCGGATGTAAAAGGCAGAGAAGAAATCTTAAATGTGCATGCCAAGAATAAACCATTATCTGATAACGTGGATTTAAAACAGATTGCACAGACTACAGCCGGATTTACCGGTGCAGACCTGGAGAATCTTTTGAATGAATCAGCAATTCATGCTGCAAAAGAGAACCGTGCCTTTATCGTACAGGACGATATTAAGAAGTCCTTTATTAAGGTGGGGATTGGTGCTGAGAAGAGGAGCCGTATCATTTCAGACAAAGAGAAGAAGATTACAGCTTATCATGAGGCTGGCCATGCAATTTTGTTCCATGTATTGCCGGATGTAGGACCTGTATATACAGTGTCTATTATCCCCACGGGTCTTGGGGCAGCAGGTTATACAATGCCGCTTCCTGAGAGAGATGAAATGTTCAATACCAAGGGCAGGATGCTGCAGGATATTATGGTATCTCTTGGGGGACGTATTGCAGAAGAAATCATATTTGATGACATTACAACAGGTGCTTCCAGCGATATCAAGAAAGCGACCAAGGAAGCCAGAAGCATGGTGACACGCTATGGCTTCTCAGAGAATATCGGTGTGATCAATTATGATGAAGAAGATAACGAAGTATTTATCGGAAGAGATCTGGCGCATACCAGAAGTCATTCTGAGACCGTTGCCGGCGAAATTGATGTAGAAGTAAAGCGCATTATAGATGAATGCTATGCCAAGGCAAAAGATATAATCATGCAGCATGAAGATGTACTTCATTCCTGTGCTAAACTTTTACTGGAAAAAGAGAAAATCAACAGACAGGAATTTGAAGCTTTATTTGATAAACAGAATCCGACTCCTGTGGAAGCATAATGACAGGTATAGAAGAACGTTCATAATGTATGCTGAAGTGTCTATTTCCTATTGATTTGGTAAAAATAAACAAAAAAGCATATAACAAATTGTAAAATTTGTAGAATATCCGTATGGACGAAAGAGGGGGTTATCCGTATAATAATACTTGTAACCCCCCCAATACATTATATAGTTTTTTGCTATACCCCATAAGAAAGAAATACCTTCTCTAAAAAAGGCAGCTCCCCAAGCTGTCTTTTTTACTGCCCTTTTGTAAACAAGGTATTTTTCATTTTATCCTTGCATACATATACGGAATCATATAAAATAAAAAAGGACGTTATAATCAGACAGAGGTTTTCTTATGGACTTTAATCAATTCGGTAGTAAAGAACAAAATCAGTTGTATATTACAGCCATGCGGCCGGTATTGAACAAAAAAGCGTTGTTCAGCGATACCACTGAGGACTATGTGACTCCTGCGGAGCCAAGCCCTTACGATTTGGTAACCATCCGTTTCCGCGCGGCAAAAAATAATATTGACCGTGTCTTTTTTATCTGTGGAAGTGAAAGACTTCTCATGACCAGGGAAAGGACGGATGAGTGTTTCGATTTTTACAGCATTGAAGTACAGCTTGAAAACGAAGAACTGTCCTACTGCTTTGAGATCAATGTCGGCAGGATTGTGGGTTATTATGATGCCAGAAGCGGCCTGCACCAGGACCGCAACGACTATTATAACTTCATTATCATACCCGGCTTCAAGACGCCGCAGTGGGCGAAGGGTGCGGTAATGTACCAGATTTATGTGGATCGTTTCTGCAACGGCGACCCCACCAATGATATCCAGAACAATGAGTACCAGTATATCAACCAGAAGGTGCAGCATGTGGATGACTGGAACCGCTATCCGGCGACAATGGACGTCAGATATTTTTACGGCGGCGACCTGCAGGGCGTTATGGACAAGATGGATTATCTGCAGGATCTGGGTATTGAGGTCATTTATTTTAATCCGTTATTTGTTTCCCCTTCCAATCATAAGTACGATATTCAGGACTACGATTACATTGATCCCCATATCGGTAAGATTGTGGACGACCGGGGCGAGCTTCTGCAGGACTGGCAGAACGAGAACCGCATGGCATCCAAGTACATCAACCGTGTTACCAACAAGGCAAATCTGGAGGCTTCCAACGAGCTGTTTGCCAAGGTGGTGGAAGAAGCGCACAAGCGCGGCATGAAGGTTATTCTGGACGGCGTGTTCAACCACTGCGGTTCCTTTAATAAATGGATGGACAGAGAACGCATTTATGAGAATGCGGAAGGTTACGAAAAAGGCGCTTACATTTCTGCAGACAGCCCTTACCGCAATTATTTCCTGTTCCATGACAACAACCGCTGGCCCTACAATCCCACCTATGACGGCTGGTGGGGTCATGACACCCTTCCGAAGCTGAATTATGAAGGCTCCAGGGAGCTGTTTGATTATGTAATGCATATTGCTGCCAAATGGGTTTCACCGCCTTACAATGTGGACGGCTGGCGTCTGGATGTGGCAGCGGACCTTGGATTTTCACCGGAGTTCAACCATCATTTCTGGCAGGAATTCCGCAGAACTGTAAAACAGGCGAACCCTGATGCACTGATTTTAGCAGAGCATTACGGTGATACCAGACCCTGGCTCGGCGGCGACCAGTGGGATTCCGTTATGAACTATGATGCTTTTATGGAACCCGTAACCTGGTTTTTAACAGGCATGGAAAAACACAGTGACGACTTTCGCCTGGATTTACTGGGAGATGCGGACAGCTTCTGGGGTGCCATGCGTCATCACGGTTCCAGTTTTTCCATGCCCAGTCAGATGGTAGCCATGAACCAGCTTTCCAATCATGACCATTCCCGTTTCATGACGAGAACCAGCCATAAGGTGGGTCGTACCAATACTCTTGGTCCGGAAGCGGCAAATCAGGGCAACAACCCGGCAGTATTCCGGGAGGCCGTTGTTATTCAGATGACCTGGCCCGGTGCCCCTACGCTCTACTATGGCGATGAAGCGGGTGTCTGCGGATTTACCGATCCCGACAACCGACGAACCTACCCCTGGGGAAGGGAGGACCGGGAGCTTTTGAATTTCCACAAGGAAATCATTCGTATGCATAAGGAATGCGAGGAGTTACGCGCCGGTTCCATCAAGAGCCTTGACAGGGACTACAATTATCTTGCCTATGCCCGCTTCAACAACAAGAAGCACACCATTGTCCTTATCAACAACAATGAGCATCAGATTGAAAAGACAGTGCGCGTCTGGCTGGCAGGCGTGGCCAAGGAAGCCATGCTCACCCGTCTTATGTACACGGACGAGAGCGGTTATTCTGTGGAAAAAATAGAAATTCCCGTAATTTCCGGTAAAATCACGGTTACTCTGCCCAAATTCTCTGCCATGGTGCTGCGTAACGTCGCTTATGAAGAGGACGAAGAGAATAATCTGTAAAGCATGTGAAAACTGAAATATTTGAAATGAAGAAAGATGAAAAAGACAAATAAATTTTCTTGCATTTTGAAATGACTTATGATAGAATTTTTTCTTGGCAGGGTAACCTGTTATGGATGGATTCCCGAGTGGCCAAAGGGGACAGACTGTAAATCTGCTGCAAATTGCTTCGGTGGTTCGAATCCACCTCCATCCATTTGAAGTCTGCGTTGCGGATTTCAACCTGTGCATCAATGAGGTTAATGGAACAGCACTTGTGCGTATGTCCATGATCTAAACCGAGATGCATATTGTGGCGTCTGCAGGTGTGGCGGAATAGGCAGACGCAAGGGACTTAAAATCCCTCGGTGGCAACACCGTGCCGGTTCAAGTCCGGCCACCAGCAGTAGCGGAAAACGAAGTATCGAAGGGTACTTCGTTTTTTTGTTTTACAGGAAAGACTTTAATAATTAGAAAGTAGGTGAAAACATGATTATCCAGACCGGTATGCGCACGGATATTCCCGCATTTTATAGTGAATGGCTGGCAAACAGAATGAAGGAAGGGTATGTGCTTGTCCGCAATCCGTACAATCCCTTGCAGGTAACCCGGTATGATTTGTCGCCGGAAGTGGTGGATCTGATTACCTTTTGCACCAAAAATCCCAAGCCGATGTTCCCGTATATGGATTTGCTGCAACCGTATGGGCAGTACTGGTTTGTGACGATTACGCCGTACGGGAAAGAAATAGAACCGGGAGTTCCCGATAAGGACGAGGTGATAGAAAGCTTTCAGAAACTTTCCCGTATGGTCGGAGCGGATTGCATCGGCTGGCGGTATGACCCGATTTTTATATCGGACGATTACCCGCTTGCATTCCATCTGCAGTGGTTTGAGGAAACAGCAGCTAAAATGGAAGGCTATACGCACACCTGTGTTATCAGTTTTATAGATTTATACGAAAAGGTACTGCGTAATTTCCCGGAGGTAAAGGCAGTTGAGAAAAAAGACAGACTGGCAATAGGGGAGCATTTTGCAGAGATAGGCAAGAAGCATGGTCTTGTTATAAAGAGTTGTGGGGAAGGAAGGGAACTGGAAAGATTTGGAGTGGATTGCAACGGTTGTATGACCGTTTCCACTTATGAGAAAGCCTTAAAAGGACATCTGTGCATTCCGAAGCAAGCCCCCAAAAGACCGGAGTGCACCTGCTTTCTGGGTAATGACATTGGGGCGTATCATACCTGCGGACACTTATGCCGCTACTGTTACGCAAACGATAATGCCGTATTAGTCAGGGAAAACCGAAAACACCACAATCCGAATTCACCGTTTCTGATAGGAGAAAGCCGCCCGGAAGATGTTATTCATCAGGCAAAGCAGGAAAAATGGCTGGATACACAGATGAGTTTGTTTGACTATATGGATATGTATCAGATTTCCGGGTATAAACAATAGCTTCAAAATTTAGTTGACAATAATATGTATTAAGGGTAATATGAATATACAAAGGGTACTACCGATAGACGGTTAGTCCACAATAGTTTGGTTACAAAAATAACCGCACAGTTTGCAGATGGGCGGTTATTTTTGTGATTTATCGTTTCCGATGGTATATCCAAGACCGAATGCTGTAAGCACGAGGCTTACAACAGCAATCAGACTTTCTATAGTCATCATAGCAATCATCCCTCTTTCGTACAAATTTCCCATATGAAAACATATAAGATTTCTATATTAACAGAGGATCACAGTCCCTCTGGAAAGGGACTAACCGCCTACCGTGAATAGTAGTACCCATATAATCAGTGTAGCAGATGTGCAAATAAAACGCAATTAAAATATTAAACAAATATAAACGAAATAACGTTTACTACATATTCCCTCCGCTACAGCCTTTCCTTCACATAATCCCGGATGAGGAAATCATCGCCGGGCATCTGGCAGCCTACGATGTAGAGTCCTTCGTTGTTGGTGCAGCGGATGACGCGACCTTCGAGGACATCGTGCTGGGGCAGGTCAAAGTTGTGGATTTTCATGGTGATAACGGCACCCTTGTGGGTGGCAAAATAGTTGTCGTGGGTCAGGAAAGCAAAGCCGTTGGCACTTAAGTTGTCCAGCTTGCCCTCGATGACGGTAGTGTCGTCCGCAGGCGTAATGGTGCAGGTATTGGAAACATCCAGCCGCGGGTATTTGCGGCGGTTGTTAATCTTGGGACGGGACTCAATGTTAATGGTAAAGTGGTTGGAAAGCTCCTTTGCCGTATGTACGATTTTCGCGGTATCCCAGCAGTACAGCACATTGCCCACGGTTACCTGTAGTTTACACTCGGTAACGTCGGAAATGTCGGGAGCTTCGGTAAGGGAAACGGATAAGGTATTGTTTTCCCGTGCCAGCACTTCTCCGTAAAAATTCTTAGTATTCTTTATGGTAACCATCAGTTTCATGCCGGGCAGAACATCCTCCATGCCCATAAAACCACCGATACCCAGTTCACACATCAGCGATTCGATAACCAGCTCAATGGAATTGATATTGTTGGCGGATTCATCGTATTTGCTGAGCATACGGTTATTAATTTCGTTGGAGTCGGCGATGCAGTTTGTCATATCGCCCACAATGCCGGAAACCTGTTTCAGATTGTCAACCAAATGAATATTGGAGGCTTCCACTTCCTTCATGGCGCTGTCGATAACCTGGATGTTTTCTCCAATCTGCGTGGTGTCGGAAGCGATTTCCGTCATACTGCTGCCGGTCTGTGTCACCTTGGTAAGGGTAAGCTGGATTAAACGCAGGGTTTCTTCCATGGAAGCCGTCATCTTTTCGGCGGTGTCTTCCAGATGTTTTAAGGCCTGTCTGATCTGACCGGAAGAGGTCTTGGTTTCTTCACTTAAGGAACGTATCTGCTCGGCAACAACGGCAAATCCTTTTCCGGCATCGCCGACGCGGGCAGCTTCGATGGAAGCGTTCAGGGCTAACAGGTTCGTCTGGGAGGTAATATTTTCAATAATACCGGTTTCTTTTTTCACCATGGCAAATTCGGCCTTGAAGTTCTGCAGGGTCTGTTCAATCTCCCCGGAAAGGGAAGCCATGGTGTTGGTAGTGGTAACCAGGTCCGCCAAATCCGCGGAGCTCACCTTTGCGTGCTGTATAGAAGTGGTCGTGAGAGCTACCATCTGCTCAATCATTTCCGCTACATGGTTTACCTGGGCATGAATATCGGAAGTCATCTGATTGGAAGAGGCCGTGCTTTCCTGCAGATTTGTGTTGTTCTCGTTTAATTTGTGCAGGCTGTTTACCACAATGGTAGCGCCGTGGCTGTTTTCGGAAGCCAGCTCCCTGACCACGGTAACGCCGTTCATAATGGTGTTGCATGCCTGTTTTACCTGCTCCACAGTGGTGATGACACGCTGCAGATCCGCCTTGATGCTGTCGGTCATGGCGCCGTCGGACTCATTTAAGTGCTTGATGGACATTACATAGCAGACATAACAGAGGATAATGCAGGCCAGCTCCAGCTGGTAGTCCTTCATGTTGGAAGCGGACTGAAATCCCAGCATCATCCGGTAGGCGGCGCTTCCCACGATAATCAGGGAGTTTACAATGCCGCAGCCTACCATGAATTTCTTGTTTTTATACAGGACCAAAAGGCTTGTTACGGGCAAAACATAGGTAAAGGCAATGGGCGACTCGGTGGTACACACCACAAAGGTATAAAAAATGCCGTACCCGATAACCAGATTGAATTTATATAGGTCTGTGGCAAAGCCCTTCACGCGGAGTAAAATTTCGCCGATGATAATGGGCAGCCAGCAGAGCGCCAGAAAGATTAGATAATAGGTAGTGCCCCGCAGGTGGTTTGCCACGTCGGCTCCATAGTTTGCGGAAAGCAGAATAGCGAAGATGAGCCAGATGCGCCGGGCTCTCCGGTTTGCTTTTTCCTTAAAAACGGACTCGTCGTAATTCATAAAATTCCTCCTTAGTCAATGCTCTGAAAGAACCCGGCTATTTCCTGCAGGGTTTCGTCGCTTTCTTCGAGAAATGGTTCAAATACACTGAATGCATGCACTAATTTTTTATGAGGCGGAAAATCGTGCAGCTTATGGGGCATGTGATAATGGGACAATGCCTTTTCAAACTGCAGCGTGTAGTTTCGCAAATGGTCTTCATGGCTTGTCACCAGGTAGCAGGGGGGCAGAGCCTTTATGATGTCGGGATGCTCCGGGTTGACATAAGGGGCAAAGGCGCTGTGTCTATAACCTTTGCCAAACAGGTAATTTGGCAGGAAAAGTCCGATCTTATCGAATTTGGTGGTATAAAACATGCCGCCGCTGTCGTCTACCGCAAAAATCCGATCCGGCAGACCGCTGTATTCCGCAAGATGCTCACCGACAAAATCCATGGCGGCAAACACGTCCCGGCACTGGTCAAAAAACAGGCAGTCCGTCTGAGGCATAGGGAACATTTTTTATTTCTTCCACATCATCCGGGAAAGTAAATTTTTTATCTCTTTCGGGAAGAGTCTTAAGAAAATCCTCCCGTTGTTTGTAAAATATATTTTTCATTAGCAGGGTGTCCTTTGATAAATCTCTTGACAAGAAAAACTTCTTTATCTAATATTCTACTATACCATATTACCCCTGTAAACGGTAATAAGGAAAGCATAAAATAGTAAAAATCAATCATAAAATCAGGTGAGAAAATTGGAGACAGAAGTACAAAAACAAAAAATTGACATGCTGCACGGGTCTATCTGGAACAAACTTCCCATGTATGCATTACCCGTCGCTGCAACAGGCATCCTGGAGCAGCTTTTTAATGCCTCGGATATTGCGATTGTCGGAAATTTTACCGGGGATATCAAGACGGTGGCGGTAGCGGCGGTCGGCGCCAACAGTCCCATTATCGGTCTTATCTTAAATTTGTTTATCGGCATTGCACTGGGCGCCAACGTGGTCATTGCCAATGCAGTGGGAAAAAACGACGAAAAGACTATTCACAAGGCAGTACATACTTCTATTTTAATGGCACTCATCGGCGGTGTACTGGTGGCACTGGTAGGGCAACTGTTTATCGGAAACCTTCTGCGGCTGATAAACGTGCCGGATGAGGTTTACCCCTATGCGCTGCTTTACATACGGATTTACCTTTTAGGTATGCCCGCCATCCTTTTGTATAACTTTGAGGCGGCGATTTTCAGAAGTGTGGGGGATACCAGGATGCCGCTGGCAGCGCTGGCTGTGTCCGGTGTTTTGAACGTGTTGCTCAACTTATTCTTTGTTATTGTGCTGAAAATGACGGTAAACGGCGTGGCGATTGCCACGGTGCTGTCCAATGTGATAAGCTCGGTGTTTCTGTTTATCAAGCTGATGCATTCGGACAAGGTTATTCATGTGAATATACAGGATTTGCGCATGGATGAGGATATTCTGGGAAGAATTATGAAGATTGGTCTGCCCGCGGGTATTCAGAGTGCGGTCTTTGCGGTGGCAAACATTATTATCCAATCCGCAATCAACAGTCTGGGAACCGTTGTTATGGCGGCCTCCAGTGCGGCATTCAATATTGAGATTTTTGCTTACGATGTGATGAACTCCTTCAGCCAGGCGTGCACAACCTTTGTAGGGCAAAACTACGGGGCGGGCAATCTGAAGCGCTGCAAAAAGACACTGCTTCTCTGCATTTTAGAAGATGCCATTGCTTCTGCCACCACTATCCTCATAGTACTTTTGTCCGGCAAATTCCTGCTGTCGCTGTTCAACAATGACCCGCAGGTTGTGGAAACGGGTTACATCCGGCTGGTGCTTATCTTTGCAGCTTACACGTTCAGTATGTTGTATGAAAACATGTCCGGTTATCTGCGAGGCTTCGGCATTTCCTTAGTGCCCGCCATTCTGACGGTAATCGGGGTGTGCGCCGTGAGAATTTTCTGGATTTATGTGGTGTTCCCAAGTCATCGCACCTTTACGACCATTATGCTGGCATATCCCTTAAGCCTTTCCATAACGGCATTGTTGATTTTTATTGCACTGATGATTTATCGTCCGTCGAAACGTTTAGCCGCTGCAAAATCTTCCAAATAAAAGGAAGAGAAATGGCGGCGGAAAGCACATCCGCAACGGGCTGCGACCATTCGATGCCTTTCAGGTGAAAGAACGGTGTTAAAAGGAACAGGGTGGGAATGAAAATCAGTCCGCTCCGCAGTGAGGATAAAAACGAGGCTCTTCCGGCAAGACCGATGGACTGGAAGAGCATATTTCCGCAGATGCACACCGGCACGAAGGCAAGAGTGACACACTGCAGGCGCAGGGTGTAGACAGCGATGTCCGCAGCCTGCGCATCTTGTAAAAACATGGCAATCAGTTCTTTATCGAAAATAAATCCCAACACGCCGAAGCATAACATAATACAGGTACCAAGTCCCAGGGTAAACAGAAATGCTTTCCGTACCCGGGGATATTTTTTTGCGCCGTAATTAAAGGAAGAAACAGGCTGAAAGCCTTGAGCAATGCCAAGCGCCACGCTGTAGAGGAAGTTGAAAATGCGGGCAACCACGCTCAAAGCGGCAATGGCGGCATCCCCGTAAGGAGCGGCGAGCCGGTTAAGAGCCATGGTGGAAACACTGCCCATGCCCTGCCGCAGCATACTGGGAAAACCGGTGAAAACAATGTCCCAGATATCCTTTGCGTTCAGATTGATGTAGCGCGGTGCAAAGCTGCTTTGCACCTTTCCCCGTAAGAAGAACCGGAGCAGGATGAAGAAGGAAATGTACTGGGAAATCATGGTGGAAAGTCCCGCACCCGCAATTCCCATGGAAAGACCTGACACAAAAAGCGCATCGCCGCCCATGTTAATGATGCTGCCGGAAATCAGCCCCACCATGGCAAAGGAGGCATGCCCCTCGTAACGCAGAATATTGTTCATCACGCAGCTCGTGGTCATGGCGGGAGCGGACAGCAGGATGTAAAAGGCATAGGTGCGTGCATAGGGCAGAATGGTGTCGGTGCTGCCGAGCAGCCGGCAGAGAGGCGTTAAAAGAACCAGTCCCATTATCATAATAAACAGACCGCTGGCAAGAGAAAGATAAAAGCCGTTTGCGGAAAAATGTCTTGCCCGTTCGGTATCTCTGGCACCCAGCAGACGGCTGATAATGCTGCCGGAACCGTGTCCGAACATAAAACCAAACGCCTGAATAATTGCCATCAGTCCGAAAACGATGCCCACTGCGCCGGAGGCGCTTAAGCTGATACCGCTGACAAAATAAGTATCTACCATATTATATAAATTTGTAACCAGCATGCTGACGGTGGTGGGAAGACTCAGCTCCAAAATCAGCTTTACTACCGGCGTCTCCGTCATTTTCCGGTACTGTGCTTCTTTTTCGTTTACCTCTTTCATTTTAAGAATCCTTTCTGCTGGCATTATAGAACTGCATTTTGGGAATGTCAATCCGGAGAAAAAGGAGTATAATAACATACATGGAAATCAGACATATTTATTACAAAACAGAAGATGCAGCCTATACCATTTCTTATGTGCTCACCCGAAAACAGGTAAAATACATCAATCTGCGCATCAAGAGCAACGGGGAGGTAGCGGTGTCTGCACATCGGCGGGTTCCGGCAACCTACGTGGACAAGTTTGTGGAAAGCAAAGCACCGTTTATCTTAGAAGCACTTCAACGTGTGGAAAAGCGCCGGGAGGAAACAGGCGACCAGCCCCACAATTATGAAACCGGGGAAATATTCCGCCTGCTGGGGCGCGATTATACCCTGGTGGTGGAGGAAGCCGGACTGGAAGAAATTTTCTTCCGGGGTGACAGCCTTGTGCTGCGGACAAAATGGCCCGACCATTATCCCCATAAGAAGAATATGATGGAAAAATGGATGCGTTTCTTCACCCGGAAGACTTTTTCGGAAATCATCGACTGGGCATACCCGCAGTTTGTTCCTTACGGAGCGCCGTATCCGGTCTGGACCGTCCGCTCCATGACATCCAGATGGGGTTCCTGCCAGCCGCAGACCGGCAAAATCACGCTGAACAGCAAATTGATTTTTTATCCGAAAGAAGCCATTGAATATGTAGTGGTGCATGAATTTGCCCATTTTGCCCATCCCGACCATTCAAAGGCGTTCTGGGCGCTGGTGGCGGAAATCATGCCGGACTACAAGGAGCGGAAGAAGCTGTTAAACGGCTGAACGGAATTCGATATCGGAGCGAAAAGGAAAGGATATACATTACGGAGGGATATCTTATGATAAATGTAACCGGCACCATAGCAAAATCCGCCAACATTGTCAAAGACTCGGTGGTTATCGGGGATGTGACGATTGGCGAGGACAGTACTGTTTTATTCTATGCGGTACTCAGGGGAAATGACAATAAAATTGTAATCGGAAACGGTACCAACATTCAGGATAACTGCACCATCCACACCTCTCCCGTGGACCCGGCGATTATCGGAAACCATGTTACGGTGGGACACAACGCCATTGTTCACGGTTGCAAAATAGGGGACAATACCCTGATTGGCATGGGAGCTACCGTCATGAACGGCAGTGTCATCGGGAAAAATTGTCTGGTGGCGGCGGGGAGCCTCGTCCTGGAGCGCCAGAATATTCCGGACGGCTCTATGGTCATGGGCAGACCCGCCAAAGTTACCCGGGCGCTTACCGCGGAGGAAATAGCGGGACTTAAAGAAAGCGCGCAGCATTATATACAGGCCGGGCGGGACATGAAAGCCGCCGGCTACTGCGAACCCTTGGACACCATGTAAACCGCCGGTTACAGAGCGCTGTCAGGCACCATGTAAATCACCACAGTATTGCATGAGTTAGCGCTTGCAAACAGCATTACCAGCCTTTATAATACAGAGGTAAAATAAATTTTCAGGAGGATTTTCCATGATAGAATTCAGATATGATACACAGTTATTGATTGAAGGACACGACTTAGACGAAGATGTCATCAGCGATTACTTCACAGAGAATTTCAAGGGCGACTGCCTTTTAGCCGTTGGCGACGACGAACTGATTAAAATTCATTTCCATACCAACGAGCCCTGGAAGGTGCTGGAATACTGCGCGTCTCTCGGCGAAATCTACGACATCGTTGTAGAAGATATGGACAGACAGGCAAGAGGATTAAAGGGCTAACCAAGTCCGCAGCCACATACCATATGAGGGATATATGATAAAAGGGGAGGATTTCAATGCGTCTTTGTATTGCTTTATCTCCATGCAGAGTCTGAGGAGACTGCATGGAGGTTACTGAGGTAGTATATCCTCAGACTTTGCTTCTTACACAGTGAAATTATGATGAAGGAGCAAAGAAATACCCGGTTGAAATACTTGCGTCTTATCAGGTAACGAAAAGTGCTGAGCACAGCATAAATGAGGTGCGAAAAAATGTTGAACTGCATGGAATTTAGGTGACGAAAAATGTTAACAATGGAATAAATCAGGTAACAAAAAATGTGAAATCGCCATTGAATAGCCGGCAAAAAATGTGATATACTGCTTTATAGGGAAGGTGGTTGTCATTATGCTCAGATTTGCGATGGAAAAACTTCAGGCATGGAAAGAAAAAAAAGACCGAAAGCCTCTGATTATTATGGGAGCCAGACAGGTAGGAAAAACCTGGCTGATGAAGGAGTTCGGCACAACCTGTTACGAGAAGGTGGCGTATATTTCTTTCTATAATAATAAGCGTATGGATGATGTTTTTCAGGTGGATTTTGATATACAGAGAATTATTATGAACCTGAACATAGAGTCCGGCGTGACGATTACTCCCGGAGATACCCTTATTATTCTGGATGAAATTCAGGACACTCCCAAGGTTCTGGAGTCGTTGAAATATTTTTGTGAAGAAGCGCCGGAGTACCATGTCATAGCAGCGGGTTCTCTTTTGGGGGTTGCTATTCATGAAGGTGTTTCCTATCCGGTTGGCAAGGTGGATATACTGGACCTGTATCCGCTGAATTTCCGCGAATTCCTATGTGCTATGGGTGAGACAGCATTGGCAGATGCCCTTGCAACAAAGGACTACTCATTAATTGATAATTTTTTCGATAAATATCTGTTCTGGCTGAAAAATTATTATTATACGGGCGGCATGCCGGAGGTAGTAAAGGCTTTCAGTGTGCAGAAAGATTATCAGGAGGTCCGCCGGATACAGAGTGACATTGTAAGGCAGTATGAAGGCGATTTCGGCAAACATGTGGATGCTAAGACACTGCCGAGGATACGGATGGTCTGGGACTCCATCCCCATGCAGCTTGCAAAGGAAAATAAGAAATTTTTCTTCGGACAGATAAAAAAGGGAGCACGCAGCAGCGACTATGAAATTGCCATTCAGTGGCTTATTGACTGCGGACTTGTCTATAAAGTGAGCCGTGTGAATGAGCCCCATATGCCTTTGAAAGCGTACAAAAGTATGAGTGCCTATAAATTATTTGTGCTTGATGTGGGGCTTCTGGGAGCACTGAGTGAACTGCCTGCAGAGTCTATTTTAGAGGGCAATGACATTTTTGTAGAGTTTAAGGGAGCGCTTACAGAGCAGTATGTTCTGCAGCAGTTGATAGCGGATACCCCATACACTCCCTATTATTACGGAACGGAGAATGCAAACTTTGAGCAGGATTTCCTGATACAGAAGGAAAAAGACATTGTTCCGATTGAAGTAAAAGCGGAAACCAACCTTCGTTCACAAAGCCTGAAAGCTTATTGTGACAAATTCCATCCCCGGGAAGCAGTGCGCTTCTCTGTAAGGAAATACACGGACCAGGGATGGATGAAAAACATTCCGTTATATGCGGTTTGCAATTTGTAAAACTTACTTCCGGAAAAATGCGGCAGCGATGACACCCGGACCGGTATGGGTTCCGATTACACTGCCAATGGAGGTGTAACGCAGATTTTCCGTGCCGTTTTCCCAAAGAGCCTTGCTGTCTTCGATGTATTTTTTGAGCAGCACATCCGTAAGACCGGTGTAGCCTAAAAGAATGGGCAGGGAAAAATCGATGCCGCCGGCTTTCTGGATTTCCTGAACCAAAAGGTTGTTGCCCTGTTTGGAGCCGCGGGCTTTTCCTAAAATATTAATGACTCCGTTTTCAATATTCACAACCGGCTTGATGTTTAACAGTCCGCCGGCAAAGGCTACGGTCGGAGAAATCCGGCCGCCTTTTTTCAGGTATTCGAGGGTATCAAGCATGGCAATCAGGCAGATATCCTCTTTTTTCTTTTCCAAAGCTTCAGCAATTTCTGCGGCAGACATGCCCTCATCCAGACACTGAAGGGCAAATTCGGTTAAAATAGAGGCACCGATAGCCGCAGAGCTGCTGTCTACCACATAGACATTTTCATAGTCGGAGGCAGCAATCACCGCACTCTGATAAGTGCCGGAAAGCTTGGAAGAAAGTGTAATAATGACAGCACTGTCATCCGGTTCCAGGACATCGTCCAGTGCCCTCATAAAGGCAGAGGGAGTTGCCTGACTGGTGGTGGGAAGAGTGTCACTTTCAATCAGCTTCTCATAAAATTCCTTGTGTGTCAGATTGACACCGTCTATGTATTCTTCCGCACCGAAGCAGACGGTAAGAGGTACTACCGTTACACGGTTTCTGGTGCTGTTGGTTAAATCGGTTGTTGAGTCTACAATAATTTTAATGCTCATAAGGTTTCCTTTCTCTGGCTCCGGGCGAAAATCCGCGAGGATAATATTGATATGTAAATAGTTTCCGCAATTTTTATGTCAGGTTTACCGTAGGAAAATCTGCAAAAGCTTGCGGTAAAGCTTACTGGTATACGGCTGGTAACGCATGGGTAAATCCAGCCAGGTCTTTTTGTCCACAATACTTTTCTGATGGGAAAAAGCATCAAAACCGGCTTTTCCGTGATAAGCGCCCATACCGCTTTCTCCCACGCCACCGAAGCCCATTTCGGAAGTGGCAAGGTGGATGATGGTGTCGTTGATGCAGCCGCCGCCATAGGAAAGTTCCTCGTTTACCCGGCGGATGTGTGCTTTATTGCTGCTGAAAAGATACTGCGCCAGCGGCTTGGGACGTTTTTTCAGAAGAAGCATCAGCTCATCAAAATTCTCATAGGTAAGGACCGGTAAAACAGGACCGAAAATTTCTTCCTGCATGACGGGGTCATCAAAAGTCACATGTGTCATAATAGCAGGCGCAATGCGGAGAGCCTCTGCATCGGTTTCCCCGCCAAGGTATAGTTCCCCGGATTGTAATAGGCGGCACAGTCTGTCAAAGTGCTTCTGATTGATAATTTTCCCATAATCGTTATCTGCCAGGGGGTCACTGCCAAACTGTTTTTCTACCTGTAATTTCAGTTCCTGCAGCAGCTTGTCCTGAATGCTTTTGTGACAGAGGATAAAGTCGGGAGCTACGCAGGTCTGCCCACAGTTTAAGTATTTGCCGAAAACAATGCGTCTGGCAGCCAGACGGATATCGGCGCTTTCCTCCACAATGCAGGGACTCTTGCCGCCAAGCTCTAACACAACCGGTGTCAGATTAACGGCTGCGTGGCGCATGACTTCCCTGCCAACGTTCTGGGAGCCGGTAAAAAAGATGAAATCAAATTTCTTTTCTAAAAGAGCCGCATTTTCGGCTCTGCCGCCGGTTACCACCGACACATGGGCGGGAGAAAAACATTCCTTTACCAGCATCTCTATAACTTTTGAAGTGGCGGGAGAATAAGCACTGGGTTTTATAATAGCGGTGTTTCCCGCCGCAATGGCATCAACTAAAGGGTCTATGGAGAGCAGAAAAGGATAGTTCCACGGACTCATGATGAGGGTGTTGCCGTAAGGCACCGGCTGCACATAACTATGGGAAGCAAATTGTGCAAGCGGGGTGTAGACGGTTTTTCTTTTGGAAAATTTCTTTACATGACGTATCATGTAGCTGATTTCGGACAATACCAGTCCGACTTCGCACATAAAGCTCTCATAACTGCTTTTTCCAAGGTCCTTTTTCAGAGCTTCTTCTATCTGCAGCCGGTATTTTTGAACCGCCTGATAGAGATTCTTTAATTGTCTCTTACGAAAATTGACGGGAATGGTGGCACCACTGTCGTAAAAATCACGTTGTAACTGTAAGATGTCGTCGATTTGTGTGCTGTCCATGATAACTCCTTAAATTCAGATATTTTTTGCCGGTTGTAAAACCCGGTAAAAGTTTTCCAACTCTTTTTCAGTCATTAACTTCGGAACGGGATAGAGAGGATTGGCTTCCTTCTCGGCATGAGCCGCCATGACAGGAATGTCATTTTCCTGAATCCCTTCTATATAAGTGGGTATCTGCATCCGCTCATTCAGGGAACGGATAGAGGCGATAAACTTTTTAGCGCCTTCTTCGGGAGAGTCATCCTCCGTGCATACACCTGCAGCGCAGCCCATCTGCTGCAATTTTTTATACACGCCGGAGCCGTAAGCATCCAGCACATAAGGCATGATGACCGCATTTGCAAGTCCGTGGGGCACATTGTATTGCCCGCCGAGAGAATGCGCTACGGCATGGATGTATCCCACATAGGACCGGGAAAAAGCAAATCCTGCCTGGTAAGAGGCAAGCAGCATATTGGAACGGGCTTCTTCATCGGAGCCGTTTTCGTAAGCTCTTTCAATATTGGCAAAAATAAGTTTCGTTGCGGAAAGCGCCATTTTACGGGTTTCCTTTGTGGTGGAGCGTCCGATGTAGGCTTCCACCGCGTGGGTCAGCGCATCCATCCCGGTGGTTGCGGTGAGGGAAGGCGGTAGGGAGTATGTCATGGAAGCATCCAGAACGGCATACCTCGGAATTAAAACGAAATCATTCAACACATATTTATACTTTTGGTCGGGGTCGGTGATAACGGCGGCAAGTGTATTTTCGCTGCCGGTACCGGCAGTTGTGGGAATAGCAATTAACAGGGGGATTTTCCGCAGTACATGCAGCGTGCCTTTCAACCGGTTCAGGGTTTTGCCGGGGTATGCCACTCTTGCGCCGACTGCTTTGGCACAGTCCATGGCAGAACCGCCGCCGATGGCAATCAGTGCCTGACAACCGTGTTCTTTGTAAAGTTTTAAGGCGGCCTCCACATTTTTCACGGTCGGATTGGGGCAGGTTTTGTCATAGACGCAGTAAGAAATACCGGCTTCGTCCAACACAGCCGTAACCTTTGCGGCAAGTCCGAACTTTACAATGCCATTGTCCGTCACAATCATAAGGTTGTTGATGCTGTTTCCTGAAAGTGTCTCCGGCAGTTCCCTGCAGGAATGCAGAATTTGCGGCTCCCGATAGGGAAGCAGGGGAATCGCTGCCCGGAATGCCGCCTGATATATACGGCAGTAAGCCTTCTTCAAAATATTCATATCTATTCCTTTCTCAGATTTTCCTCAAGGGAAATTGACATTGAATATCAGTTATATTTTCTTCCGAAATTCATGTTTGACATAGGTTGCAGTTTCCTTCGGAAATTCATTATCCGATATTGGTTACAGTCCTTCTTCGGAAACCCTCTGTAAATTTCTGGTTATAATGTCCAGGCACTCCGTAAAAATGACTCTTTTTTCTTCGGTGATGCCTTCGTTTGCTTTTTCTACTGCGAGGGCGGCACGCTTGCTGATTTGTTCAGCCACATGCAGACCTTCTTCCGTCAGCTTCAAAGTTCCGCGGTAACGGTTCTGGTTGCTGCCTTCCTTGGTGACAAGTCCCTTCGCTTCCATAATGGAAACCATGCGGGAAACATCGGCTTTATCCTTGCCGCACAGTTCGGCAAGCCGGGGCGCCGTCAGCCCGTCGGGATAGCGATACAGGGTTGTAAGATATACGGCATGGGAGCTTTTCAGGTGATACTCACTCAGCTCATCTGCGGCAATTTTGTGCCAATAGCGGTATATTTCCGAAATGGCAAGGGAAAATTTTTCAAAACGGTCTACCATACATATCCTTTCCGGAACAAAGTTCCTGTGAGATTTGCAGCATAAGAATGTATAATCACATAGAAGTTGAACTCTCAACATCTCACATCATACAGAAAAGAAGTTGAACTGTCAACATCTTTTAAAATTTCCAATTTGGACTATTCATGAGGAAGTTTATCTGTGTATAATGAGGAAGATAAGGAAAGTAGGCACGGGAGAGGAAAATTGAAGCAAAGTGCCTACAGTAAAAACAACAAATGGAAGGACCACATGATATGAATAAATGGACAGAATTTGCGATGCGTATTCAGAGTATTGCGCAGGCGGGGCTGGCATATGGCGAGAACGCTTACGACAGGGAACGCTACGAAGAGCTGCGTTCTATTGCAGCGGAAATGATTTCCTGTGAAACCGATATGCCGGTAGAAAAAGTGAAAGGTTTCTTTTGCAATGAGGATGGTTACCAGACGCCCAAGGTGGACACCCGGGCTGCAGTGTTTGAGGACGGCAAAATTCTGCTGGTGCATGAGAAAAACGGAACCTGGTCGCTGCCGGGAGGCTGGTGCGATGTGAACCAGTCCGTGGCGTCCAATACCGTGAAGGAAACCAGAGAAGAATCGGGGCTTCAGGTAAGCGCGGATAAAATCATTGCCGTGCAGGACTGGCGGAAACACAATAAATGCAATCTGCCTTTCGGGGTGATTAAAATCTTTGTGCTGTGCCGGAAGCTTGGCGGAGCCTTTGAGGAAAACATCGAAACCATGGAAATCCGGTACTTTGACAGAACGGAGCTGCCGGAGAACCTTGCGGTGGAAAAGGTGACGGCGGTGCAGATAGCTCTGTGTTTTGAGGCATACGATGCCGGGGAAAGCTGGGTTACAAGGTTTGATTGAGAGAGGGTAATTATGAATAGCAGTAAAATAGCAGGAAATAAAAAGCCGAAAGCCATTTTATACGCACTGCTGGCGGCGGTGTTTTATGCGCTGAATGTGCCTATGTCCAAGATTTTGCTGGAACATGTGGGAACGACCATTCTGGCGGCGCTTTTGTATCTGGGCGCCGGCATCGGGATTGGTTTGGGCGCGGGAGTCGCAGGCGGGATAAAACTGCTCACGGCAAAAAATACAGGAATTGAGAGATTAACGAAAAAGGACTTTCCTTTTGTTGTCGGGATGATACTGCTGGATATCGCAGCGCCGATATTTCTGATGCTGGGACTGCATTACGGCACGTCTTCCAATGCCTCTTTGCTCGGAAATTTTGAAATAGTGGCGACAACGGTTATTGCCCTGTTTGTATTTAAGGAAGCTGTGTCCAAAAGACTATGGGGAGCCATTGCGTTGATTACGCTTTCCAGCATACTGTTGTCTTTTGAGGGCGCGGACAGTCTGCATTTTTCCTATGGCTCTTTGTTTGTGCTGCTGGCAACTACGTGCTGGGGCTTTGAAAATAACTGCACACGCAAAATTTCTTCTAAAAACACTTATGAAATTGTGGTGCTGAAAGGCATTTTTTCGGGGCTGGGTTCTATGATGATTGCTTTTGCCACGGGGGAGCATCTGCCGGAAATAAAGTACATCGGGCTGGCGCTGTTATTGGGATTTGTGGCTTACGGGCTGAGTATTTTCTTATACATACGGGCACAAAATGTGCTGGGTGCCGCACAGACCAGTGCTTACTACGCAGTGGCGCCGTTTGTGGGAGCCTCCCTGTCGTTTCTCTTTTTGCGGGAGCCTTTGACCGGGATTTATCTGGTTGCGCTGGTGGTGATGATTGCCGGAACAGCACTTGTGGTTGCGGATACACTGAGGGCATGATGCTGCAACAACTCTTATGAAACGGATACGCTGAAAACATAATCCCCCTTTACAAGAAGCGAAATATAGCATATAGTAATGCTGGTTAGCAAAAACTAACCGGTATTTTTTTCTGCTGAAAAATTGGAAAAATAACAGAAAGAGAGGAATGTGTTTTGATCATTATTGAAGGTTTGGTTGTTTGTTTTATCGTGTTGTTTGCCTGCGTGCTGGGAATAGCCAACGGTCCGCAGGGGCTGGTCATTCTGTATGATAAGCCGGTGCAGGACAGAGTCGTGGAGCTGGGACTTATGACCCGCAAGCAGATTATGAGGAATGCTAAAATTTTTGATATTGTCGGACTGGGTGTGGCGTATGGATTTACGTTACTTGCGGTTTACGGTATCAACGGCGCAAGAGGTTTCTGGGAAGGCTTCTGGCAGATAACGGTTATCTGGTTCATCGAAGGAATTTTCGACCGCTTTTTTATTGACTGGTACTGGGTAAATCACACAAAAGCGTGGGTCATTCCGGGCACGGAGGATTTGCGTCCCTATATTAACAAAAAAGACTTTGTGAAAAAGTGGGTTCTCACCATTGTGGGCTATCCTCTTATAGGAGCTATCCTATCGGGGATTATGATGTTGTTCGTGAAATAATGATAATACAAAGCAGGCAGCCGGATGCCGGAATTACATGAAAACAGGAGAAAATTCCTTCTTAAAAATAAGAAAATCCCTCTTCGTTTCTTGACGAGATATAGTATTCGGAGTACCATGTACTATAAATGTATACATATGAAAATCAGGATAAAATCAAGGGTTCCGGACAACCGGAACGTACATGAGGAGGGCAATATGCATAAGGTATTTACAAAGAGAAGTGGTGCGAGAGTATTAAGTATGTTTCTGGCGGCACTTCTTTCTTTTTCAAGTGTAGACTTGACTGCATATGCGGCTGCGGCACAGAACGGCGCGATGGTCACGGAAGCCGGTCAGGCAGACAACAGCGATATTGAGGGAGCCGGTGGTACCAGCAGCGGAAATGCGGATAAGCCCGGCGACAGCGATGCCAGCAGCGGAAATGCGGACAAGCCCGGCGACAGCGATGCAGGAAACGGAGATAAGGATAAGCCTGGAAATGACGCAGATGTCAGTGGAGATGATGCTTCTGTTTCCGATGGCGATGCCAAATTGGATATGGGCGATGCTTCCCTGGAAGCGCAGAATTCCCTGGGACGTCTTTTTAAGGATATCATGTCCGAAACGGAAGTGGAAACAGAGCAGACCGGCTGCGGTGTTTATTCAGTCGTGATGGACGGCACCAAGGCTACGGCTTCCATACAGGCACTGGAGGACTGCACACTGGTAGTGGGCATTTATGAAGAAGACGGCATCCGCCTGATTGCAACGGGAACGGCGGACGTCACCGCAGGTGACACGAATGTCACAGTCAGCATAGAAGCGGATACCCTGCCTGCTTATTATCATGTAAAAGCCTTTCTGGTGGATAATGTAAGTCTGCGTCCCTGCAGCAAGGTATTTGAAACTGATGATTATACCCGGAAAATGCAGGAATTTTTCGCCAAGACAACGAGTGATTTCACGGAGAGCCAGGTGCTCAATTTAGATGCGGATGAAACCAACAACTTCCTTGTTTTTGCGGACTCTGTAACGGTCATTCCTAAGAGCACGGATGCTTCGGTAAATGTGGTTTCGGAAGCGGACGAAGAAAATCTTGTCTGGAAAATTAAAAATCCCAGTGAGGATTTTCTGGCGCTGAAAGAGGGCGACATTTTTACCTATTATTACACGGATGAAGATGTTATCATTACTCGTGTTACATCCCTGAGTACAGAGGGCGAGGCGGAAAATACCGTTCTTACCATTCAGGGCGCGGACCCGGAATACGAGGATGTTATTTCCTTTATTAAATACGGAGCGGCCAATCCCGCCGATGACGACAGCGGCACCGCAGCAACCTACGCAGCGGAGACAGCCGTAAGAACAACAGAAGCAGCAGGAGCAGTTGAAAGTATAACGGAAACGGCAGGAGCAGTTGAAAGTATAACGGAAACGGCAGGGGCAGTTGAAGGTACAACGGAGCCGGCAGAAGCAGTTGAAGGCATAACGGAGCCGGCAGAAGCGGACAGCATTGCAACGCAGGCCGACAGAGCCGGCACTGCGTACGGTGGTGTGAGTTTTCCATGGAAGATGGCAAACCTTGAGGTTAAGCCGCCTGAGAGCAACGTAAAAATTGAACTCAGTGATATAGGCGGAGCGGTTTCTGTTAAGATTTACGTGGATACAGCAAATGACATCAATACCATTGAAGCCGGTGTCAGTTACGGTGTCACCATAAAAGCAGAAGTAAAGATTGACGAGAAAGAATGGACTAAGGATATTCTGCTGGGCGAAATAAAAGAGCCGCTGGGACTTACCGGCCTGGTATTTTCCGCTAAAGTACAGTTTGTATTATCCGTAGAGGGAAATGTCAGTGCGGAAGGTACGCTGACAGGTTCTGTTGGTTTCCGTTGTAACAAAAACACCGGGGTGGAGAATATTTCCAAGACGCCGGAGCTTACACTTACCAAAACGGTGGAAGTGACCTTTAAGGTAGGACTTAAAATATCGATGGGTTTGGAACTTATTGATGATAAAATTGCAAGCCTGGCAGCAGAAGCGGAGGGCGGCTTAAAGCTGAAAATAAAGGCCAAAGCCAAGGTACTGGACAGTTCTTCCAACAGACACCTTTGCAATACCTGTTTCACTGTGAACATAGGGCCATATTTTGAAGCCGATGTAAAAGTGGAAACTCTGAAAATTTTCACGAAAAAATGGCCGTTAATAGAGAAAAACGTTTCCTGGGGTTCGGCATATTTTTCCCTGGATTATGCGCCCCACTTCGGCTGGGGAGACTGCCCCCATGTGCAGTATCAGGGCAATGTCCGGGTTTTGGACAAAGCAGGCAATCCGGTAGCGGGAGCTACTGTTATCGCGGCAACCGGCAACAATGTGACAAATTCTAAGGGCGAAACCCGGTTAAACTTAAATGTTGGCAAACAGAATATTTATGTAAAAAAAGACGGCGCACTTTATTCGGCAGAAGTCAAGCTGCCGGACAGTGTGGACAAAATAACGGGAACCGTTACCTTAACGATTAACCCGAATGCCGCAAAGAAGCTTTCAGATTCGGCATATGTAGAGCAAGTGTACGCAATGGTTTACAACAGAGGCTCCTACGATAAAAATGTAACCTATGCGGCGCTGACGGCGGACGGCAGCCTGTATATGTGGGGCGGAAATGACTACGGTCAGGTTGGTATCGGCAGTACGGACAATCAGGACAAACCGGTCAAGGTGCTGGAGAATGTAAAAGAATTCCGGTTCCCGGACGACAGAAATCCTTTGTGCGCTGCCGTTACTAAGGACGGCAGTCTGTATATGTGGGGTTCGGACTCCCATGGCAGACTGGCGAACGGGCAGCTCGGAAGCAAGCAGCTTACCCCCTACAAGGTGGAGTTTGACAGGAAAGATACCAAGGTGGCAAACGTGTATTTCCCATCAGACGGCGTCAGCAAAAACGGTGTGGCAATCACCACTGACGGTGAACTGTACCTGTGGGGAACCAACAGCTATAATGAAATTAACAGCAGTAATTCCATGTATGTGACGGTTCCCACCAGACTCCTTACCAACGTGGAAAGCTTTACCGTTTACCAGGGCACCTGTGCGGCGATAGAGAAGTCCGGCGCACTCTGGCTGTGGGGAAACAATACTTACGGTATTGCCGGAAAAATCCGTACGCAGTCCGTTGTCTCGCCGGAAGAGGCGGTGCATATCCTGGACGGCGTGAAAGAAGTACACATCGATTATGAAAACGGCGTGGCTGTCCGGAAAAACGGCACGCTCTGGATATGGGGTTATGGCTACGGACAGATGGCAGGAGAAGGGGACAACGAACAGTGGATTCCCCAGCAGCAGATTTTACCGGAGGAAGAAATTGCCGGATTTTATGAAGATGAAAATTACGGTTCCAAGTATGCACTGACTGCAGGCGGAGAGTTGTATGCCTGGGGGTCAAATGCATACGGTCAGCTTGGCATAAACGCAAATGCGGGAACCTCGACAAAAAATAATACACCGACCAAGATAAGCATCAGCGGAATAAAAGAGTTTACGGTGCAGAACGGAACCTGTGCGGCGCTGACTAAGGAAGGAAAACTGTATCTGTGGGGACGCAATCAGGCAGGTCAGCTTGGCAATGGCAGCACCGGCGGTTACAGTTACCTGCCTACGGCTGTTCTGGCGGATAAAAAAGTGACGGAATTTCAGCTCTTATTCGGCGGAAAGCTTTGTGCGGCTATTGTGCAGGGCACAGCTTCCGGAGTGAGCAAGGATCTGTATACATGGGGAAGCTATAAGGGCGGTTCTTCCGGTGGTTCATTCTATGCGGATGAAACAGATTTGGAACCCACGCTTCAGGCGGAAAATATAAAGAGCTTTTTGGTATATCCCGATGTGGAATATACTTATTTGTCAACCATCAGTACTTTATTTACCCAGTTTGCGGTTGTGAAAAAGGACGGAACTCTTTGGGAGTGGTTGGGCACCAAAGAAGGAAAACAAAGGGAAGACTTTACGGAAACAGCCGAAGCGGTAGTCTGTGCTACTTATGTAGTGGATGGTTCGGTATACCGGCAGCACATCGCCGTTGACAGTAAGGGTGGTTTGTATACCTATGGCAATCCCTTATTTGGAGAAAAGACGGGGGTAACCGAACAGTATCTGTTCGGCGACAAAGTAGTCACTAAGGAACTTAAGAGCAGCACCGCGAGCCAGGCGGCGGTTACAGTCGAGAACATTGAGGGCATGACTAATGCAACAGTTGATACCGAGAGCATGACCGATGCCGCAGTGGGTACCGAAAGCCCGGAAAATGTGAATGACGCCGCAGATGACAGCGACAGCAAAGATGCCGCACCGGCAGGCGATTTCTCAGATTGGGAAAAGAATTTTGACGGTCTGCTTCCGAATGAGATTTACAATATTTATGCGGTGAAATCCAGAGAGGCGGAAAATGTGCTGGGCTCTGACAACCTGCTTTACATCGGTCAGGAAACGTCCACGGCGGAAGGCACCCTGCAGGCAAAACTTGCCCTGAAAGAAAGCTGCGAAACTCCGGAGATTTTCTGCGTGGCATACAGCCGGACCGACCTGTCGGAAGCAGAGGTGCAGGTAGAGGGTATTATTTACGACGGCATGCCGCATATCCCGCAGGTAATCGTTATCTGCGAAGGAAAAACCCTTGTTCCGGATAAGGATTATGTTGTATATTATGAGGAACAGGTTACGGAAGTCGGTAATTACGAGCTTACCGTAAAAGGTATCGGCGTATACGAAGGAGAAAAGGCGGTTTCCTATTTCGTGGCAGACCGAGGAGACATTCTCATGGAGGATACTCCGGAGGACGGCATCATACCGGAAGGACTCTGGGTGGCAGGCATCCGTGAGGGCGGTTATGACTACACCGGCACGGCGATAAAGCCCGAAATGCGTGTTTATGACAAGAATGTCCTTTTGAAGGAGAAGGTGGATTACACTGTTTCCTATAAGAACAACATCAATGCCAACGATGCAACGATGGCTGCCAAGGCGCCCACCCTGACCGTGACCGGCAAGGGCAATTACACCGGCAAAGATACCAAGACCTTTAAGATACTGCCCCTGGATATCAGCTCACCGTTGTTTGGGGCTGAGAATATTTCCATTGCCTCCACAGGTAAGGCACAGAAACCCGTGCCCACCCTGTATTTTGGCAGCCGACAGTTAAAGAACAAGACCGAATTTACATACAGCTACTATAAGACAGATGAAACAACCGCCGCGGACAATGCAGCCAATGAACTCAACACAGACAGCGCAGAGCCTGCACTCAATGCTGCCGGAACAGAAAAGCTTGACTCCGTAAAAGACATCGGTACCTACTACGTGGAGCTTACCGGTAACGGCAACTTTACCGGAAGCAGAACCATAAAACTGACAGTGCTGCCGTCTGTCAAAGACAACCCGGCAGTCAAGCTTATCAGTAAGGTTACCGTGGCAAGAATACCGTCACAGGTTTATGTAACGGCAAATAAAAACGGCGTTGTGACACCGGAAATCACCGTAAAAGACGGCAAAACCGTACTGGAAGAGGGCGTTCACTACACGGTAAGCTACAGCAATAACAACCGGGTAGGCACTGCATTTGCCATTATCGAAGGCATTGAAGAAGCGGGCTACAGCGGCTCAAGGCGCGTAGCGTTCCGGATTACCGGTACGGCTATCAGCAAAGCCAAGGTAACGGGACTTACCGGGCAGACCTTTGTATACAATGGCGAATTCCATACGCCGGAGCTTACGCTTACCATGAAGTTAAACGGGGAAGAAAAGCCCCTGACGGAAAACAAGGACTACACGGTACAGTGGCAGAAAAACCAGAATGCCGGAACCGCAACCGTTGTGTTCACCGGCATAAACGGCTACACCGGAACCATGAAAAAAACCTTCCGCATCCAGGCATTTAATATGGCAGCCAATGCGGACGGCAGGCTGGAGGCAAAGCTTGTATCCACAGAAGTGCCTTATGCCAAGGGCGGCGCAAAGCCGGAGCTGTCCGTTACCTTCAAGACAGAAAACGGCGATGTCCTGCAGCTGAAAGAAGGCGTTGACTACACCGTAACCTACAAGAACAACAAAGCCTTAAACGACGGCAGCAACGAAAAGAAGCTTCCTTCCGTAACCATTAAAGGTAAGGGCAATTTTACAGGCACCTATAAGGAGATTCTGCCGTTCACCATCGTGGCGCAGGATATCGGCAGGCTGACCCTGACGGCGGCGGACAAGGTGTACCGGAACAAAGGAAATGTCTATGCAACCAAGGTTACCGTAACCGATTTGGACGGCAAGGTATTGAACGCGGGAACGGATTACGAGAAGACCCTGCTTTATACCTACAAAGAGGACACGACTCTCGACGACGGCACCGTGCGTAAGGCGGGAACGGTTATCGACAAAAAGGACATTATTCCTGCGGGAACCGTTATCTGTGTGACCGTTACGCCCAAGGGCAGCTACACAGGCGAGCCCTTGACCGGAGAATATGCCATCAAAACCTACGATATTTCGGGAGCGGCGGTTACCATACCGGCACAAATTTACACCGGCAAGCCCATTACGCTTGACAAAACCGACCCGAAACAGATTACGGTAAAAGTAAAGGGCAAGGTTGTGGACCCTGACCAGTTTGAAATCGTAAGCTACCGGAACAACGTAGCCAAAGGAACCGCCACCGTCATTATCCGCGGAAAAGATAACTACGGCGGTACGAAAAAAGTTACCTTTAAGATTAACGCAAAGAAGTTTTTGTGGTGGTCTTTCTAAGATAAATGAATCATTTTAAGATACAAGGCAAAGGAGGACAAAAGATGAAAAAGAAGATTTGGTTATTATGTACCCTTATCTGTCTTTTGTTTGTGGGAAGTATGACAGTCAGTGCTGCCACATTTTCCTTAAGTCAGACAAGAGTAACATTAAACATCGGCGACTCTGCGGAGCTCAGCGTTGTGGGAAGCGAAGAACTTGCAAAATGGGCTTCTTACAATGTGAATATCGCAACCGTCGATCAGAGCGGTAAGGTGACCGCGGTCCGGAAGGGCAGCACCACCATCAGCGTCAGAATAGGCCTTACCTATAAGAAATGTACGGTAACGGTCGTGGACAGCAGTATCAAGGTGAACAAACCGACGGCAGTTATTTACACCGGCGGCACCTCCACACAGACGGTACAGCTTCGGGCGACCGTAAAGGGTGCATCCAAGGCAGTGACATGGACAAGCTTAAATCCGGCAGTTGCCACGGTGGATGAAAAAGGAAAAGTAACCTCTGTTTCCGACGGTCAGGCAGTGATTATGGCAACGGCAAACGGCAAAACCGATACCTGCGTGGTGAAGGTGTTAAAAAACAGTATTTCCCTGAATATGGATACCATGCAGCTCGGCACCAAGGGAAACGGCAGCAGCATTAAACTGACTCCCACCGTTGTGGGCACAAGTAAATCCGTCAAATGGACAACCTCCGACAAAACAGTTGCAACCGTGAGCGGCGGCAGGGTAACCGGTAAAAATACGGGTACGGCTATCATTACGGCAACGGCAAACGGCGTGTCCGCAACCTGTGAAGTAACGGTTATCAAGGACTCTCTTTCCATCAGCGAAGAAAAAGTTCTTTTGTATACCGGTGAAACCAAGCAGATTCGTTCCAATGCCACGAGCAAGGAAGTTGTCGTATGGGAAAGTTCCAACGACAATGTGGTTACCGTGGATGAAAAAGGTAAGCTGACCGCCGTAGGCGAAGGTACGGCAACCATCCGGATTTCCTTAAGCAATGCGGCAGCAGGAACGGCTTCCCGTGATACCACGGATACCTGTGAAGTAACGGTAAAAGACAGCCGCATGGAAATTTATAATGAGGAAGTTTCTCTGAAAACCAAAGGAACAGACAAAACCTGTACTCTTTCTTATCAGGTAACAGGCAGAAAGAATACCGTAAAGTGGACGACTTCTAACAACAAAGTGGTAAGCGTAAGCGGCGGCAAGCTGACCGCTAAGAGCGTGGGAACCGCAACCGTTACGGCAACGGCAAACGGCGTATCCGACACCGTGGAGGTAACGGTCAGCGCCTATGAACCGACCATTACACTCAGTCAGAACAAGTACACATTATATACAAAAAAAGGCAATACCTATACCCTTCGGGCAACCATTGACGGCCCTGTGAAGAAAGCCGTATGGGAAAGCTCCCGTCCGGAAGTGGCAACGGTTGTAAACGGTAAAGTAACCGCAGTCGGCGAAGGTGAAACCATTATTACCGCAACGGCAAATGACGTTGTGGCAGAGTGCCGCATTACCGTAAAAGAAAGCAAAGTTATTCTTGAAACGGAAAACATTACCATGGACAAGGGAGCAACCGCCCAGCTTGCTGCGGATGTCGTAGGCTACAGCCAGAGCTTAAGCTATGCTTCTACCAATACCAAGGTAGTAACCGTAAGAAACGGTGTGCTGACGGCGAAGAATTACGGCGAAGCAGACATTAAGGTAACCGCAAACGGCGTGACTTCCCTCTGCCACGTAAAGGTAGCTGTCTGCAACCATGAATATGACAAGGTTGTCACAGACCCCACCTGTACGGAAAAAGGTTATACGACCTATACCTGTAAGAAGTGTGGAGACAGTTATATCGGTGATTACACGGAACCTCTCGGCCATGAGTTCGGTGAATGGGAAACGGTGCAGGAAGCAACGGAAGACGAAGCAGGTCTGGAAAAGAGAACTTGCGTACGCTGTGATGAAGAAGAAACCCGTGAAATTCCGAGAAAACCGCATGAACATGCCTATACCGAAACAGTTACCGCTCCCACCTGTACGGAGCAGGGTTATACGACACATACCTGTGAGAAGTGCGGCAACAGTTATGTAGATACTTATACCGATGCCCTTGGCCATGAATTCGGCGAATGGGGAACCGTCCGGGAAGCAACGGAAGAAGAAGCCGGACTGGAAAAGAGAAGCTGCAAACGCTGCGGTGAAGAAGAAACCCGTGAAATTCCCAAGAAGGAACATGAGCATGTATACACAGAAACCGTAACAGCGCCTACCTGTACGGAAAAGGGTTATACCACGTTTACCTGTAAGTGTGGCGACAGCTACGTTGGCAATTATACCGATGCCCTCGGCCATGACTTTGGCGAATGGGAAACGGTGCAGGAAGCAACGGAAACGGAAACAGGTCTTGCCAAGAGAAGCTGTAAGCGTTGTAAGGAAGAAGAAACCAAGGTCATTCCGACCACGGAACATGTGCATAAGTATACCGCTGTGGTAACAGCGCCTACCTGTACGGAAAAGGGCTATACGACCCATACCTGTGCCTGCGGTGACAGTTATGTTGATACAGAAACCGACGCTCTGGGTCATGATTATCAGGAAAGAGTATATTCCCCTACCTGCCAAAATGGCGGTTACACGTCCCATATCTGCAGGCGCTGCGGATATGGTTATATGGATAATATCACGGAACCGGTGAACCATAGCTATGTAGCTTCAACGGTGGAGCCGACCTGTGAGGACCAGGGTTACACTCTTTACACCTGCAGTGTCTGCGGAACGGAATACAGGGACAATTATGTGGATGCCCTGGGACACGATTGGGGAGAATGGAAGGTAACAAAGGAAGCAACGGAAACCGAAACCGGTGAACAGGTAAGAATCTGCAAGCGCTGCAATAAAGAGCAGACGGAAGAAATTCCCGTAAAAATCCATGTGCATCAGTATACATCTGCGGTAACCACGGAGCCTACCTGCAAACAGCCCGGAATCACTACTTATACCTGCACCTCCTGCGGACATAAATATATCGATTACGTACCTGCTGCCCTTGGTCACGACTATGTGGCAAAGGTGGTAAAAGAAGCAACCTGTGATGACTTGGGAGAAGTTCTTTATACCTGCAGCCGCTGCGGTGACAGTTATACAGAGCAGTTGGATCCGCTGGACCATGTTTTTGGAGAAGAGGTAGTAACACCGCCTACCTGTGAGAAAAAAGGCTACACTACCCGTACCTGTATTAACTGCGGTCACCAGATTAAAGATAATTATACCGATGCCCTCGGCCACAAATTCGGGGAATGGGAGACCGTTACAGAACCTACGGAAGACAGCATGGGTCTGATGAAGAGACAGTGTATCCGTTGTGAGGAAACGGAAACCAAGATGATTCCGGCGTTAGACCATGTGCATCAGTATACCGACACGGTAACGGCGCCCACTTGTACGGAAAAGGGTTATACCACCCATACCTGTAAGTGCGGCAATAGCTACGTGGATACTTACACCGATGCTCTCGGCCATGATTACGAGGATGAAGTAACAGCACCTACCTGTACGGAAAAAGGCAGCACCACTCATACCTGTAAGCGTTGCGGTTATACCTGTACCGACAGTGAAACCGCTGCCCTTGGCCACGATTACGAAGATGTCGTAACAGAGCCTACCTGCGGTGAGCAGGGTTACACCACGCACACCTGCAAGCGTTGCCAGGATACTTATGTGGACTCCTATGTAGACCCTACCGGCGCACATGATGACGGTGAATGGGTTGTTGCCAAACAGCCGGATGTGGGTGTGGCAGGTCTTAAGGAACTGCGTTGTACCAAGTGCGGCTATGTGCTTGCCACCGAAGAAATAGAGATGCTGACCACGGACGGCGTGGACAGTGTGTACTATATTGATGTGAAAGATGATGACGGCACCTTGCGCAAAGAAATGGTAGTGGGTCATTACAACAGAGAAGAAGCACAGGAAATGCTGAAATTTGTGAACGAATACCGTGCTTCCATTAACCAGTCTACCTTGAAAATGACAAGTGAAACCATGAATGATTATGTTGACATGAGAGCAGCGGAAACATCCTATTTATGGGACCATACAAGACCAAGCGGCGGAACAACAAGCTATGCGGAAAATATTGCCCAGGGTAATCCTGATATTAAGGGAGAAACACCCAGCGTGGAACAAATCTTTAATGCCTGGTTAGCTTCTGAGGGACATAAGGCAAATCTGGATTCCAATAGAGATATTTATGGTTTAACCGGAATTAGTGTATTCTATAAAAAATGCCCTGTTTACAAGGACGGGGTAGAAACCGGTCAGTACGTTTACACCGCATACTGGGTAGAAATATTCAAATAAAGCAGCAAATATCTGCCCTTAAAAACAAGTCATTCTGAAGCTATATTTCAAACTTTCATGCTATTCAGGTGATATTGGGTATAAATTACTTAAAATGTCCATGATACCCAAAGCAAAAAAAGAAAATGGGTATGGAAAGCAAAAATCCAGCTCCATACCCAAAAAGGAAAAAGAGATTGGGTATGGAAGGCAAAAAGCTTACTCCATACCCAATAAAGCAAAAGCAAATGGGTATATAGAACGAAAAGTCAGATATATACCCAAACGAAAAGATTTCTCAATCAATGAAATAGCACAAAAAATATTGCTGAAAGGCGAGGAAGCGAACTCATGAGTTCATCAGTTACAATACGTGTTGCCAGGGTGGAAGACGCCGTGGAGCTTCTGAAAATTTACGGATATTATGTGGAAAATACAGCTATCACCTTTGAGTATGATGTACCTTCCGTGGAAGAGTTTCAGGGCAGAATTGTCCATACTCTGCAAAAATATCCCTATCTGGTAGCCGAAGAGGACGGAAAAATAGTCGGCTATGCCTATGCGGGAGCCTACCACCCCAGAGTGGCTTACGGCTGGATGGCTGAAATGACGGTTTATCTGTGGCATGATTACAAAGGTCACGGATTGGGGAGATTGCTCTATACCAAGCTGGAGAACATTTTACGGAAGCAGGGCGTGGTAAAGACCATTGCGCTGATTACGGCACCGCCCACCGAAGAAGAAAAAAGTATTTATGGAAGCATGTTTTTTCATGAAAAAATGGGATATCACCTTGCCGGCCGTCTGGAAAGCAGCGGCTACAAATTCAATCGCTGGTATGATACGGTATTGATGGATAAATTCATCGGCGAACGCACAGAAAATATGAAACCCATCCGGACATTTTTATCGGATTTTTAGCATGTATTTCCTCGGACGATCTGCTGCTTCAATATAGCGGGTATTTAAGTGTGCTCAACTATGTGAATAATGATTTTTATGAAGCTGTTGGGGAAGATTATGAAAGGTATATGGCAGAGGTGCAGATTGACCGGCAGGTGTATGAAGACGCAGTGTTTGTGGAAACTTCTTTAAAATTAAACGGCGTAGACGACGGAATGGTCGCCTACAGCCGTGTAGTGGATCTTTTATTACAATGGTACTGTCAATAGTAATGCCTACCGACAGCGGTGCATAGTGCCTGCATGAGCATTATTCTCTGCCGTCCCAGCAGTAGGTGCAGAGTTTGCATTTGTCGATGCCGACAGCATCCAGCATATCATCCAGTCTGTTGAAGCGGAGGGAAGTAAAATTCAGCTCCTTGCGGATTTCTTCCACCATGCGTTCATATTTTTCGGACTCGGGGTCTGCGTATTCCTGCAGTACTTCGTCCGTTACATTGCCGTGCTCCAATCTGTCGATAACACGTCTGGTAATCAGATCCATTTCCGAAGAAGAACGGGAGAAGTTCAGGTACTTGCATCCATAAAGAAGAGGTGGACACGCCGGACGGATATGCACTTCTTTTGCACCGCTCTGATAAAGAAATTCCGTTGTTTCCCTAAGTTGTGTACCGCGGACGATGGAGTCGTCAATTAAAAGCAGACTCTTGTCCTTGATTAAATCCTGTACGGCGAGCATTTTCATTTTTGCAATCAGGTTACGCTGGCTCTGGATGGTTGGCATAAAGGAACGGGGCCAGGTCGGTGTATATTTGATAAAAGGTCTGGAGAAAGGTACTCCGGAAGCATTAGCATAACCGATGGCATGGGCGGTACCGGAGTCAGGTACACCGGCAACAATATCAGGGCGGACATTATCGCGGGCCGCCATTTTTGCACCGCAGTTGTAACGCATCTGTTCTACACTCAGGCCCTCATAAGAGCTGGCAGGATAGCCATAATAAATCCAGAGGAAGGTACAGATTTTCATTTCCTTGCCGGGATGAACCAGGGTAACACAGTTTTTCGGTGTCAATACGGCAACTTCGCCGGGACCTAATTCCTTATAATCGGAATAACCTAAATTTTTATAGGCAAAATTTTCAAAAGAAGCACAAAAAGCCCCTTCCTTGCGGCCAATCACAACCGGAGTTCTGCCATGTTTATCTCTGGCGGCATAAATGCCTGCCTGATTTAATAAAAGTAAGGACAGGGAGCCGTCAATGGACTCCAAAGCGTAATGAATACCTTCAATCAGATTTTCCTTCTGGTTAATTAAAGAAGCGACAAGCTCGGTGGCATTGATGTCACCACCGCTCATTTCCAGAAAGTGGGAATGGTTTTTGTCGAAAAGCTTTTTCACCAGTTCCTCCGTGTTGTTGATTTTGCTTACGGTAGTCAGTGCGTAGGTTCCGTGATGGGAACGGACAATCAGTGGCTGGGGTTCATAATCGGAAATACAACCGATGCCGTAATATCCTTTCATGGTCTGGATATCCTTGTCAAACTTTGTACGGAACGGTGCATTTTCTATGTTGTGTATGGAACGGTTAAAACCATCCTTGCCGTACACAGCCATTCCGCCTCGTCTGGTACCCAGATGAGAATGATAATCTACTCCGAAAAACAAATCAAATACGCAGTCTTCTTCTGCGGCCACACCAAAAAAGCCACCCATTTTTTCTACCTGTACCTTTCTTATATTCTATTTTTCTATGGGCAGTCGACCCATATTTTTACACCACTTGATTATAATACATGTTTTTTGTCCACTTCACAAGACCGAGATATAAAATTTTAGGTTGCGGGATATAAATAAAATTTATGTAATACAGACCGGCGGCATAGACATTTAGCCGGAGGTTCATATAAATAGATATCTGGCGCTGTAACTTAAAAAACCCAGACTTGCCGACAGATAAGCAAGTTCTTATGACAAAAACATGGAAATGTGGTAAAGTAAGGGAAGAAATGATGATGCGAAAAGCAGTGTTTTATGCTTTGATAACGGAAAGATTTTTGCAGGACAATAGTTTTTGCATAGAAAAGATATAAGATGCAGAAAGGCAGTGGTATCTATGGAGAAAAGGATTTTAACCTACAGACATTTTATGGACGAGCTGATTAAAGAAATCATGGAAAAGCATGATAAATCCAAGGAAGAACTGGAGCTGATACGACAGGAGCATCTGACACAGGTGTCTTTTTTTCAGCATGAACGACTGATACATTTAATTGTGACGGTGACGTTTGCCATACTGGAAATCCTGTCACTTCTGATGACACTGATAAATGCAGACCTTTTCACACTGCTGCTTGCCGTGGTAGTGCTGATTTTGCTTATCCCCTACATCCGCCATTATTACATTCTGGAAAATGAAGTGCAGAAAATGTATAAACAGTACGATGCTATCTGCAAAGAACTTTATGACGGCAAAGTTTATGACAGCACTGCGCAGGCACCGACAACGTGGCGGCAGTAAAATAAGAACAAGATGTCAGAAAAGCAGGAATGGGGCGTCATAAAAGCAGGAATGGGGCAGACATAAAAGCAGAAGCGGGGCAGACATAAAAGTAGGAATGGGGCGTCATAAAAGCAGGAATGGGGAGACAGAAAAACAGGAACGGGGCAGTAAATAAAGTATGAGCGGACGAAACAAAACGATTAAGACAAGCATACAAGAGGGCATGATGTATCTGAAAAGGTGTCTCCGAATAACGGAGCCGGTACGGGATATGTCAGCGATTATCGACAGGACAATATGTGGTGACACATTTGTCACTTTACCGCTGCTTCCGGAAAAATGCGTAGATTTGCTGATTGCAGACCCACCCTATAACTTGACGAAGCATTACCACGGGAATACTTTTTCCAAGAAGGACGCTTCCGAATATGAAATCTATACCCGTAAATGGGTGGAGGCGGTTTATCCTCTTCTGAAAGATAACGCATCCATGTATGTGTGCTGTGATTGGGAAAGCAGCCTGATTATCGGCGGGGTTTTAAGTGAATTTTTTACCGTAAGAAACCGTATTACCTGGCAGCGGGAAAAAGGCAGAGGCTGTTCGGATAACTGGAAGAACGGCATGGAGGACATCTGGTATGTGACAAAAGGGAAGGATTATACTTTCCATGTGGATGCGGTGAAGCAACGCAGAAAGGTGCTGGCAAGTTATCGTGTGGACGGCGCACCCAAGGACTGGGTGGAGACGGAAAAAGGAAAATATCGCGATACCTGCCCTTCCAATTTCTGGGATGACATAACCATTCCCTTCTGGTCCATGCCCGAAAATACAGACCATCCCACCCAGAAACCGGAAAAATTGTATGCAAAAATTATTCTGGCAAGCTCCAATCCCGGAGATATTATCTTGGACCCTTTTGCGGGTTCCGGGACTGCGGGAGTAACAGCAAAAAAGCTGGGACGTCATTTTATCGATATAGAAATGAACGAACAATATTGTGTCTGGGCGGAGCAACGCCTTGCCATGGCAGGAACGCACCCTGCTATTCAGGGATACGAAGACGGCGTCTTCTGGGAACGCAACAGCGGGCCTAAGAAATAAAAGCAAAGCGAAAATATGATGGCAATAAAGTTATTTGCGAGATAGCTTTATTGGGTATTATAAAAAGAAAAGTAACTATTATACCCAAGAGAAGATAGAGCTTTGGGTATAGCAGAGAGGAAATAAGCTATATACCCAAAGAAGAGAACATGATTGGGTATAGCGGCGACAAATATCAAACAAATACCCACAACAAAAGAAAAGTGTGGGTATAGGGAAACAGAAAGCAATGTAAATACCCACAACAAAAGAAAAGTGTGGGTATAGGGAAGCAGAAAGCAATGCAAATACCCACAACAAAGGAAAAGTGTGGGTATAGGGAAACAGAAAGCAGTCTGTATACCCAAGAGGAGAAATATGATTGGGTATGGCGGCGACAAAAGCTGGGTAAATACCCCCAAAAAGAAAAGAAAGCACCCATAGTGAGTGCTTTTTTTATCTTAGTTTATCATGAAATCAAGTCTTTCAATTCTATTCTTTACCAGTCAGAACCCCAATCATCGGAGCCGGAGTCCCAGCTGCTATCGGAATCCCAACTGCTGTCAGAGTCCCAGCTGCTGTCGGAATTCCAGGTGTCGTCATCATCATACGAAGGGTCGTAGTAAGGCGAATCGTCGAAGTCATCATAATCGGCGCTACTGTCATAAGAGTTGGAATCATAATAGGAAGAATAATCATCATTCATCCAGTCGGCAACCGTAGTAGCAGTCCAGGCGTCGTTCATCCATTCATACCAGCTGCCGTGATAGTAATAATAATTGTTATTACCGTAGGTGTAGTAACCGGTTCTGGGTCCGGAACCGCCGCAATTAAATAGGGAGGGCATTGCCAGCTGCACAACTACAATCAGAATAATAATCGTAATAATGTTTTGAAGTTTGTTTTTGGGGGTCGATTCATTGCTGCGCCGGTTGCCGGAAGTATTCCCCTGCGGACGCGGCTGGCCTGCCTGACGGGCTTTCTGGTCGGCAACGCGTTCTTTCATTTTCATATAAAGCTCGTTTACCGCATAGGCTTCATCGCTACCCTTGTAGCGGACCGCACGGCTGCCGTCGGCTTTGTTTTTGTAAACCACAAAAGTGCCGTCGTCCGGGTCCTTGTAAATACCGAAGGCCTTCGGACCTCTGTAATCCTCGCCGATAAAAGTACGCATGTCGGTAAGCGGCAGATTCATTGCCTTAGCCCATGCCTTCAGTTCTTCGATCGTTTTAGGAACCTTGTCTGACTGTCTCACGTAGTGGCTGTTGGTTGCTCCGCAGTTCGGACAGGTTTCGTCAAAATCATTAATCCAACTATCACAATAATCACATTTAATTTTCACAGTTTTCCCCCTTTGCATCTTATGTTGAAATGTCAGCCGTATCGCATAGTAAAATATATTCTCAAAATGAGACTGCAAATACAAATAATGTACTTAGTATAAGGCAAAAGGATGACCATCGTCAACGGCAGCCTGCCATTTTCCCAAAATTATATGAAAATTCATCAAGACCCGACCGGAAAACATTTCCACCCCACTCTGCCACATGGATTTTACATGGGATTTACGGCAGCGTGATAGCGGAAGCCGGCAAGAAGCATTATGATTCCGATGTACACAAAAGAGGATGAAAGCAAAAATCATTACGTGCAAAATGTGCGTAAAAAGCAGAAAAGAGGATAACTATGAAAAAGAAAAAATTAGTCGCAATGCTTACCGCCGCTGCAATGGTATTGTCACTGGCAGCCTGCGGAAACACAAACAATCAGGAGAACAAGGCGGCAGCAAATACTTCCACCGCCGCTTCCGGGGAGAGCGCTCAGGAGAGTACGGAGAGTAAGGAAAGTGTGGCAAATGATACAAAGGATGCCACTGCAGACGACAGCGCAGCCGATGCAGCGGAAAAACCGGTGCAGACCAAGCCGTTAGTAGTTTACTTAAATGATTTTGATGCCGTAATCGGTGATATGTTTAAGGAAGCAACCGGTTATGATGTAGAGGTAGTTGTCGGAAACGGTGCAGAAACTATGTCCCGTATCGCTGCCGAAAAAGGCAATCCCCAGTGGGACGTTGTATGGATTGACTCCATGTATGATGTATACAATTTGTCCGCAGACGGCGAGATTGTAACCGACTGGGAGCCGGAAAATGCCGCAAACTTAACCGACTTTTCCAAGGGTCTGGTACCGGATAACAAGTGCATGTACCCCACAGATATCCATGCAGCAGGAGTTCTGGTTTACCGCAATGACGTGTGGAGCGAAGCAGACGCACCCAAGACCTTCGATGATTTAACCGATGCAAAATATAAAGATGCCGTTGGTATGGCAGACCCCGGTGTGGCAGCGCCCGCTTATCCTCTGGCAGCTTATTTCATGGATAAAAAAGGACTGGATGCCGGAAAAGAATACTTTACCACCCTGTTCGACAACGGTCTGAAGGTATTCCCCAAGAATCCCCAGGTTGTGCAGGCTCTGGCAGGCGGAGACATCTCCATTGCCATGCTGCAGGAAACCAATGCTTACGATATGGTAGCAAGCGGCGAACCCGTCTCCATTATCTGGCCCGAGGAAGGCGCTCCCGGATCTACCCGAGTGGCAGCCATCAGCTCATCTACCGAGCAGCTGGAAATCGCCAAGATTTTCGTCAACTTCTTACTGGAGCCAAGACCCAGCAGCAGCTTGTAGATATCGGCGACGAAGGATATTTTGAACCCTCCGTAGAAGGCGTTACCTTAAAGGCAGAGCGTGATGCCAACGCAATCTTAGCCGTTGCAGACGAAGTATTCGGTGCGGAAAACGAAGCCGACATCAAGGCATGGTTTGCAGATATGTCCGCGAATTAGGAGAAAACATGAAGAGTAAAGACAATGCCGCAGGCATAGGAATACTCGGACTTCTGATTTTATTAGTACTGTTGCCTCTGGTGACAGTACTATTTCAGGTTATATGCCCGGGACTTTCCATCGATAAATTCAATTTGTCCAATCTGGCACTCGTACTGGATGTATTTAAAAGACCGCTGTGGAAAAAAGCATTTTTAAACTCCTTCTTTTTAAGCTGCTGCACCACGGTGCTGGGTCTTATTCTGGCAGCCGCACTGGCTCATTTCCGGGTAAATTATAAATTCGCGTGCGCAAAACTTCTGGACTTTACAGCATGGGTGCTGATGATAATTCCTTCCTTTATACTGGCGCAGGGCTGGGTGTATTTTTCCTCCGGCAACGGAATTGCCAGTGCGTGGCTGGGTATAAAAGGAGTCGGCTCCTTTGTTTTCAGCTACTGGGGATTGGTGTGTGTAATGGTTCTTTGCAAATTTCCCCTTGCCTATGTGACCATCAAAACTTCCATGGAGTGGTATCCGTCCCGCCTGATGCATGCGGCGCGGATGAACGGTGCATCGGCATTCCGGGCATGGAAAAATGTGCAGCTCCCCCTCTGTATTCCGGCTTACTGCTCGGCGGCAATGTTGATTTTCATGGACACAGTGGGCGATTACGGCATGTCCTCCACCATAACGGCGGTTTATTCCTTCCCCACACTGCCATACACCATTTACAGCGCCATCTGCTCCTCACCGGTGCGTTTTGACATGGCGGGCGTGCTTTCCCTGTACCTGATGGTCATGATTGTAATCGCTATGGCGGTGCAGTACGGCGCCATGGGAAAGAAAAAATTTGATTTCTTAGATAACGGCACGGAGCGTGTGATGGCTGTTTCTCCGAAAAAACCGGTGCAGGTTTTACTTACAGCCGCAACGGTGCTGTTCTGCATGATAGCGTTGGGAATACCGGTAGGTTCTGAACTGATTATGTCCTTTTCCGGCTCCGTCAGCGTGCAGAAATTTACCTTTACTTTGGATAATTATAAGGAAGTGCTATCCTCTGCGGGCAGCATGGTAAGCGGCATCAAGCATTCACTGGGGCTGGCGGGAATATCCGCAGTGTTTGGCATCCTGATTGGATTTTGCGTGGCGTATGTGCTTACATATTCCCGTTTTAAGCTGAAAAAACTGATTGATATGCTGACGCTTGTGGCAATGGCGGTGCCGGGAGTGGTGCTGGGCATCGGTTATATTTTTGTATGGAACCAGAAATGGCTGACAAAAGTGGGACTGCATTTGTACGGAACGCCGTCTATTTTAGTACTTGCCAGCGTGGCGGCAGCCATTCCCATGATAAACCGCGTTCTGGTGGGCGGCATGGCAAAAATCCCCGGCAGCCTGCTTACGGCAGCACAGATGCAGGGAGCCGGCTTTTTCCGTAAAATCCGCACCATTCTTTTGCCACTTCTGCACAACAGCGGTGTTTCGGCGGTACTTGCGGCATTCGGAGGCAGTGTGTTTAACCTTGCCATCACTACCATTCTGTATCCGCCAAATTACAGTACGCTGCCGGTTTACATCAGCGACTCCTACAACGATTTGAAGTTCGGTTACGCGGCAGCAGCCACCATGGTGGGCGGCGCCTTTATCGTGGGCATCATGATGCTTTTGGAAGTGGTGCTGAACGCCGGCTACCGGAAAAGGCAGGGACATTAAGAAGAAAGTGGTTACAAATTATGGAAACAATTTTGGAACTGAAAGATGTAAAGAAAAATTACGGTAAGAAGGAAATCTTAAAAGGCATCAACCTGACGGTGCAGGAAGGGGAGATTATCAGTGTGCTCGGCCCTTCCGGCTGCGGTAAGTCTACCTTATTAAATATCATTGCCGGCATTCTGCCCCTGAACGCAGGGCAGGTATTTGTCCGGGGAAAAGAAATGTCATCTCCTCACAAGGTGGTGCCTATCGAACAGCGAGACATGAACATGGTGTTTCAGGATTTTGCTCTCTGGCCGCATATGAAGGCACGGGACAACATTATTTACGGATTGAAGGTGCGCAAAACGGACAAGGCGCAGATGCAGGAAAAACTTCACGAGGTGGAAACACTACTGCATCTGGAAGGACTATTAGACCAGTATCCGGCAGAACTTTCCGGCGGACAGCAACAGCGCGTGGCAATCGCCAGGGCGCTTATCACCAACCCGTCCATTATTCTGCTGGACGAACCGCTCTGCAATCTGGACGTGCAGCTTCGTATTGAAATGAGAACGGAAATGGCACAGCTTTTCCGCCAGTTAAAGACCACGGTATTCCACGTTACCCACGACCCGTCCGAAGCATTCGCCATGGCGGACCGCATTATCGTGATGAACCAGGGTGTGATTGACCAGATTGCCACTCCGGCGGAATGTTACGAAAGCCCCCGCACCATCACGGTAGCGGGACTTTTAGGCGCCGGAAACTGCGTGCACGGCACAGTGATGGAAGGACCCGCGGGAGCAGACGAAGCAGAAGTTGGAAGTGCAGAGCGGGCAGCAGATGGCAGCGACAGGGAAAACCGCGCCGTTGTCTGCATGCAAAACCGGAAGCTTGTCTGTAAAAGTTTTCAAAATGTTAAAAAAGGGCAAAAAATGCTCTTGAAATTTCGCCCGGAAGAATGTATTTTTGTAGAAAAAGAATGTAAAAATGCTATTCCGGTGCGCGTGGTGATGTCCTCATTTGAAGGCGGCCAGTACCGGGTTAAGGTGGAAACAGATGGCGGCGATACCTTCTGCCTGCTTCATCCTACGTTTTTGAAGGAGCAGCAGACGGGATACGCCCAAATCCTTCCGGAAAGGTTGTATGCTTATGAGGAAATTTCTGGCTAAGGGCGGTTACGGAGAACATGGACAGAGCTGCTTTTTAACGGAATACGGTACAGAAGGTCGTTTTTATATGGTGGATTGCGGTATTATGGACAGCGACAGCAATCCCTATCCCGATGTGACGGAGGAGGAACTTGCCAAAACGGATTACGTTTTTCTGACGCACAGTCACAAGGATCACAGCGGTGCATTCATGCACTTTGTGGAAAAAGGTTTCCGGGGGACACTGGTTACCTCTGCCATGGCGTTTGAACTGTCGGATATAACTTATGACAAGGTTGTCATTTTATCATTGGATATGGAGCAGCCGGTGGCTTTCCGGCAGCAGGACTTGCAGGCAGAGGCACCTCCGGAGCAGCCGGTGGCTTCCGTGCAGGAAGATGACCTGCAGGTATCCTTTGGCAGGACAGGTCACTGCATGGGAGGCCTGTGGTTCCTGATCAAGGATGCTCTCGGCACTTGTTTTTTCAGCGGCGATTATCAGGAGGACACACTTGCATATGCCTGCGATGCGGCAAGGGGAATGAAAGCAGAGCTTGCTATTGTGGATTGTGCCCATTATGAAACGGACAAGAGTGCCGCCGAACTTCGTGAGGACATGCTCGCACAGACGGATAAATATCTGCAGGAGGCGAGACGGGTCATTTTCCCGGTACCCAAATACGGCCGCGGCATGGAGATGTTTGCCTTGCTGGAAAAGGAATTTCCGGATAAAAAAGTCATGGTGGATGCTGCTTTCGTAAGAGAAAGCCTGCGCTGCCTGAAGGACAGAGCCTGGTTCTGTGAGGATACCTACGACAAATTATGTGGATTACTGGAGCGGCTTTCCGGGGAATGTGTGGATTTCTCCAGAGAAGATGCCGTACAGCCGGATTATGATATTCTGCTGCTTGCGGACACGCACCTTTTGAAGCCTTACAACACTGCTTTCGTGGAAAAGGAAGTAGCTGCCGGAGCAAGAGTAATCGTTACCGGTAGGGTCAGACCCGGCAAGCTGCCGGAAAAACTGCTCGCCGAAGGAAAAGCAGCGAAGTTTCTGTACCCCCACCACCAGAGCAGAGGCGACCTGCTCCGCGTGGCAGAAAACAACGACTTTACCGTCGTCCTGCCTTACCACAATGAGGTAAAAGAAGTGCTGGTGAAGTAAAGAGAAGTAAAAAGAGAGGCTTAAGCCGGTATGACAGAAATGTTGTACCGGTTTTTTTGATTTTAAGGCGCAATCTGTACGGCTTTTTGTCGGATTACGCGATAAGTTCGGAATATATAAAATTAGGTTGAAAATTGACGGAAAATGCAGGATATGGTAATGTAATAATAAGTGGGTAAGTCATGATTCGGAAGTATGTAAAACATCATAGATTTGCTGGTGTGCAAGGCCGAAATACTGAAAGTAAGCATTATATAATGTAGGTAGCAAAAAGCAGATTCTCAAACCCTGATACATGCCAATAATGACCCGCAGGAAACGTCTAAAAACGTGAATGAGCAATCTGCCTTTCTTGCAGTATAAGGAGTATGTGCGCTAATGTCAACAATACAAAATAGACTACACACAAAAATTAATCATCTAAGCGTACAAATAAAATTAATCGGAAAAAATAGCCAGAAAAATGCAAATAATTCAGAAAAATCTTAAAAATGCGGTTACAAAGGGCATTTTATGGGACACATTTTGCGTATACTGGAATTTGAGGACTGGTACTTGGGGCTTGGGTGCGTGGCTTCTTGTACCGGATGGGAGAGTTAGCATGAAAGCAATATCAATTAAAAACCCTTATGCAATACAAATATTGCAGGGAGCGAAAAATATTGAATATCGGTCGTGGGATACCAAGCACAGAGGCGAACTCTTAATTTGTAGCAGTGCAAACCCGAAAGTACCAGGGATGCTTTCCGGCTATGCTCTTTGCGTTGTTGATCTTGAAAACACTACTTACAACCAGAGCGAGGATGTTTATGAGTGGCATCTGACAAATGTGCGTAAAATCAAAGCATTTCCGGTAAAAGGAAAACTGAACTTTTTTTATGTTGATGATTCCCTCATCCATTATCCAGACGAGCAAACAACAGATGAAGCAATAAAACCTCTTGCTTCTGAATCAGTTGCTCAGATAACTATGCCACAAATGCCTGGAATGCCGAAAATGATTGATAACATTCACCTTCGGCTACGTGATGATTTAGAAGAAACCGTAACAAAGAAAAGCAAGTTGAGGATTGCTGCAGCCTGCTTCTCTATCTATGCTTATGAGGAATTGAAAAAGAGTCTTTCGAGTATTGATGATTTACAGTTTATCTTTACTTCTCCCACCTTTACTACTGACAAAGCGGAAAAATCGAAAAGAGAGTTTTATATTCCTCGAATAACTCGTGAAAAGAACCTTTACGGAAGCGAATTTGAAATTCGACTCCGTAATGAACTTACTCAAAGAGCTATTGCAAAGGAGTGTGCTGAATGGATAAAGCAGAAAGCTACTTTTAAGTCCAATATAACAAATCAGGTTGTACCTGGATTTTTGAATGTACTTTCGGATAAGGATCAGTATACTTATATGCCTTTTAATGAATTCACAACTGTTGATCTCGGCTGTGAACGTGGCAATTATGCATATAATTATACGCAGAGGCTACCGTATCCGATGAGCAAGAACTATATTGATCTGTTCGAGCAACTTTGGAATGATAAGCAGAACTTTCAAGATGTTACCAACCAAGTGATTGAGAACATTACAGCGGTTTACAACGAAAATTCGCCGGAGTTTATTTACTTTATTACGCTATATAATATTTTTAACGAGTTCCTTGAAGATGTATCCGAGGATACCTTGCCGAATGAAGCAACGGGATTTAAGGACAGCAAAGTGTGGAATATGCTATTCAACTTTCAGCGTGATGCAGCTCTTGCCATTATCAATAAGCTCGAAAAGTATAATGGCTGCATTTTAGCTGATTCTGTCGGTCTCGGTAAAACCTTTACCGCTTTGGCCGTCATTAAATACTACGAATCCAGAAATAAAAGTGTTTTGGTTCTTTGCCCGAAGAAGCTGGCAAATAACTGGAATACATATCGGGATAATTATATCAACAATCCCCTTGCAGAAGACAGATTGAACTACAAGGTGCTTTATCATACCGATATTGGGCGGACACACGGTATGTCCAACGGAACGGATTTGTCCCGCCTGCGTTGGGATACATATGACCTTGTTGTGATTGATGAATCACACAACTTCCGCAATGGTGGCAAGCTCGATTCCGAAGATGGAGAAAGAGAAAATCGCTATACAACTTTACTGAAACAGGTCATCCGCAAGGGCGTAAAAACGAAGGTTCTTATGCTTTCTGCCACACCGGTTAATACACGCTTCAATGATTTGAAAAATCAGTTGCAGCTCGCTTACGAGGGCGATTCATCTCTGCTCGACAGCAAGCTGAAAACTACGCACACAATTGATGATATTTTCCGAAACGCACAGAAGGCGTTCAACACATGGAGTAAATGGGAGCCCTGCGATAGAACGACCGACAACCTGCTCCGTATGCTTGATTTCGACTTCTTTGAAGTATTGGACAGTGTTACTATTGCCCGATCCAGAAAGCATATTGAGAAATATTATGATACGACCTCTATCGGTAAGTTCCCGGAAAGGTTGGTTCCCAAATCGCATACACCACATCTGACTGATTTGAAGGATGCTATCAGCTACAACGAAATTTTTGAACAGCTTACAAAGCTGAATCTTGATATTTACCGCCCGTCTCATTACATTTTGCCGAGCCGAATGGAAAAGTACGCTGAGTTGTATGGAGACAACAAGGTTAATGTCGGTTTCACACAGGCAAGCCGTGAACTTGGTATCCGCCGCCTTATGGCAATCAACTTGATGAAGCGTATGGAAAGCTCCGTATATTCTTTCAATTTGACGCTTCGCAGAATCAAGGAACTGATTGATTCCACTATTGAGTCGATTGACGATTACGAAAACACAGTCGGAGCAACGGTCAATCTAATGGATATTTCGGAGGTTGACGAATACGACCTTGACGATCAGAACAGCGATGACTTTGCAAGTATCGGTAAGAAAGTGCAGATTGACCTTGCCGATATGGATAGACTTTCATGGCGAGGAGAGCTTGTAAAGGACCAGGAGATTCTTGAATTGCTTACAATTATGGTGGATGACATCACTCCGGAGCACGACAGCAAGCTGCAGGAGCTTTTGAAAGACCTATCTGGTAAGGTTGAGCACCCCATCAACGAAGGGAACAAGAAAGTAATTATCTTTACCGCTTTCGCTGATACAGCTATGTACCTTTATGATAATGTTTCCGAGTTCATGCTGAAAAAATATGATTTGCATACGGCGGTTGTTACCGGTTCTGTCGAGGGACGCACGACTGCAAAGCTGAAACGAACGGATATGAACACCGTTTTGACTTGTTTTTCTCCGAAATCAAAAGACAGAGACATGTTTGACAGCATCCCCAAAGTCGATATTGATATTTTGATTGCAACAGACTGTATCTCTGAGGGGCAAAATCTGCAGGACTGTGACTACCTTATTAACTATGATATTCATTGGAATCCTGTGCGTATCATTCAGCGATTCGGACGTGTTGACCGTATCGGCAGCAGAAACAAGGTCATTCAGCTTGTCAATTTTTGGCCCGATATTACTCTTGACGAGTATATCAATCTGAAATCGAAAGTAGAAACAAGAATGAAAATTGTCGATATGACCGCCACGGGCGATGACAACATTCTTTCTGATGAAGAAAAGCACGATCTTGAATACCGTAAAGCACAGCTCAAACGATTGCAGGAAGAAGTTGTAGATATTGAAGATATGTCCTCCGGCATTTCCATCATGGATTTGGGACTGAACGAATTCCGCCTTGATTTGTTGGAATACATCAAGCGTCATCCCGAATTGGAGCATACTCCTATGGGGCTTCATGCTGTTGCCCCTGCGTTGAAGGACTGCCCTCCCGGTGTTGTTTTTGTACTGAAAAACCGAGAGCAAAGTATCAATATTGATAATAAAAATCGTCTTCATCCGTTTTATATGGTCTATATCGGTGATGACGGTGAAGTGGTCTGTGATTACTTGCAGCCGAAAAAGCTTCTTGACACAATGCGTTTGCTTTGCCGTGGCGAGGACAAGCCTATCGAGGCTCTCTATCACCACTTTAATGACGAGACTGATGATGGACGCAATATGAGTGAAATTTCAGAGTTGTTGAGCGAATCCATAAACTCTATTATTGATGTCAAGGAAGAAAATGATATTGATAGTCTGTTCAAGAGCGGCGGAACAAGTGCGTTGCTTTCGCAGGTATCTGGTCTCGATGACTTCGAACTGATTTGCTTCTTGGTGGTGAAATGATGGGTGAAAGAGAGGTGAAATAAGTATGCTTGGCTTTCCGCAGACGACGGAGTTTAACAAAAGAATACCGAAGCAAAAGTTTTATGAGAATATCGAGGTTTCCCCTGCTTTGAAAAGAGTGTTTGTAGAGCAGATAAAGCTCATTCATTGGCGCAATAAGCTTGCCGAGTCCACCCTGAACATTTCGCCCGGACAGGCGGTAAAGGAAATCGAGGTAATTGAAATCAAACTGGCGCAGCCGCAGCTTGATGAAGCCGTGCTCCGACAGATTGATAAGGAGATACCGTACCATATACTCTTTGTCCTCTCCTGCGGGAACAAGGTGCAGGCATGGACGGGCTACAAGGAAGCGGCGGAGTCCGGCAAAGCAGCGTTCAAGGTGAACAGATATTACCATACCGACTGGATGCTGGAAGACGAGCTGACACTTGAAATTGACGGCCTGAATCTTGATGCCATTTGGGATAACTTTATCATTCAGGTCGATGGTGTGGTGTTGGAACAGGGTAATTCCTTGGATGAGCAGATTGCCGTTGATGAACGCAAGGAAAAGCTCATAAAGGAAATCGAAAAGCTCGAAAAGCAAGCGAGGAATGAGAAACAGCCGAATAAGAAGTTTGAACTTGCACAGAGAGCTAAGGCATTGAAGGAGAAACTCAACTCTCCATGAAAGAGGTGATTTCATGTTTTTATATAAATTGCTACTTACGCTAAATGCTACTTCTTGGATGGCAATTATATATGCGATAAAAGAAGGTTGGACAATAGGAAAAATGCCGAGTCATTTGTTTGGAATAATGCTTTTAATCATTCCAATTTTTCTGTCATGGCTTTCGCTTGTCCTGTCTCGTTTCTTGGGAACAGAATCTCCGGTCGTTAATTGCAAAGAGTTTAATCTTGCAGACGGAGAATTTCTTCCGATATACCTGGGTTACTTCTTTGTTTCGGTTGGAGTTTCGGAGCATTTTACAATGGCAGTTGTGTATCTCATAGTATTTGTTTTTACGTTTCTATCACAGACACAATACTATAACCCAATATATCTGCTTTTGGGTTATCACTATTATCATGTTTCCACAGAAAGCGGAACAAAGATCTTTGTTATCAGAAAAGGACCGGTCATCCGCAATATTAAAGAACTGAAATTTGACCACCTACACCGATTAAACAATTCAACTTTTATAGAAAGAGGTAAGATAAAATGAAGAATATATGTGTTAAACTTAGCCAGCGAGAAAACAAGAAATACCGAAAGATGCTTTCATCAGAAGAAACGATTTTCCCGGAATTTGACCCCGATAACACTTCCACTTCGCCGTATACTCCGGGAGCGACACTCCAAGATGATGATTGGTTTTGCATTACAAACGCAAAGGGAAAAGATTACAGTATTGATTTGCTTTCGGAGCCTTTTTCGACAGCAGACATGGACTCCCTTACTCGTGCGGAGTTTGACAAAATCGACTATCTGTTTGTCATTGATGACAGGTTTATCTTTTTCCAAAATGTTTCCAAATCAAAATTGGTCTCGCAAAAAAGGATTGTGCATTTTGGGGAAGGATTTACATATAAAACCGACTGTGCTGAAATTGTCATAAGAGACTTGCCGGATGCCATTTATGACAAGACTACAGACAGCCTATACTTCCGTAGGCTCGAATCTATTACCGGTATATTCAGAGGAATAGATATGCTTTATCGTGAAGCAACGCAAGAAGAAACCGATACTTTCCTTGCAAGTGACTTTATAAGCTTGAAAGATGATTATTCCAGCAATAAGGTTAAAACGGCAAACCGAAAAAGAATTGCCCTTGCTGCAAAAACGCTATCGGAGCTTGATGAATTAGATAGAAAGAACATTTTCAAATATATAGGAGATTATTGCCCTGATTTGAAAGTGTCCGAAAATGCCTTTGAAGTTGGCTCGGAAAATGAATTAAAAATGTTGCTGTATGGTATTGAACAAAGGTTTTACACCACTCCGGTTGGCGGAGAAAAGCGTATTGCCAACTCAATCATTGCATTAAACCAAGGAGGACAAGCCTGATGGATAAACTCAGAATGCAAACGGCGAACAAAGCTGATGAGAATTTCAAAAAGTTAGCTGAGATGTTCCCGAATGCCGTTACGGAGACGATTGACGAGAACGGCGAGGTCGTTCGTGCTATCGACAAGGATGTGCTGATGCAGGAAATCAACACAAAGGTCATTGACGGAAAAGAGGAACGCTATCAGTTCACCTGGCCGGACAAGAAGAAATCTGTCCTGTTGGCGAACGCTCCCATTTCCAAAACGCTCCGTCCCTGCCGTGAGGAAAGCGTGGACTTCGACACCACCGAAAACCTCTATATCGAGGGCGATAATCTGGAAGTGCTGAAGCTCCTGCAGGAAACCTATCTCGGCAAAATCAAGATGATTTACATAGACCCGCCGTACAATACAGGAAATGACTTTGTATACGAGGATGACTTTGCCCAAAGTACAGAGGAGTACCTTGCAAATAGCGGACAGTTCGATGGGGATGGAAACAGACTTGTCCCTAATACTGAAAGCAATGGACGATTCCATACCGATTGGCTAAATATGCTTTATCCCCGGCTGAAGCTGGCAAAGGACTTGTTGACTGATGATGGTGTTATTTTTATAAGCATTGATGATAACGAAGTGGAAAACTTGCTGAAATGTTGCGGTGAAGTTTTTGGGGATTGTAATTTTGTAGCACAGATCCCTTGGAGAAAACGAACCGCAAAATCTGATGTGCCGTTTGGCGTATCACAGGACTATGAATATATAATATGTTTTGCAAAATCCAGCAATTTTACAGCAAGTGTAGAAGGGAAAGAACGCAAATACTATGAAACCCCAGATTTCGTGGGGAGACCGTGGCGAGTTCACGATTTGACAAAACAGACAACTGCAAGTGAGAGACCAAACAGCTATTTCACAATCGTTAATCCGAAAACTGGCGAGCAGTATCCAGCAAACCCCAATCGCACTTGGGCAATCACTGAGGACACATTTAGGACATACTATGCCGAAAACAGAATAGTATTCCCCGGTGATTATGAGTTTTTGAATATTCAAAAACCGGTTCTGCGTTATTGGAAAGAAGACGATATGAAAAAAGCTGGCGACAAATTTGGCAAAGTGGCTGTAAGTACAAAATTGCCTGATAATATCGGCATGTCGCAGGACGGGACAAAAGAAATTACCAGTCTGTTAAGAGCCAAAGCATTTAGCTTTCCAAAGCCCTCTGCTTTGATTAAGTATTTGATTTCTACATCAACAGAAAAGGAAGACTATGTTCTTGACTTCTTCTCCGGCTCTGCTACAACCGCCCACGCAGTTATGCAACTTAACGCCGAAGATGGTGGACACCGTAAATTCATTATGGTTCAGCTCCCCGAAGCGACTGATGAAAAGAGTGAAGCCCACAAAGCAGGATACAAGACTATCTGCGAAATTGGCAAGGAGCGTATTCGCCGTGCTGGTAAAAAAATCAAAGAACACAGTCCTCTGACCACGCAAGACCTCGATATTGGTTTCCGTGTTTTGAAGTGCGATACATCAAACATGAAAGAAATCTTTTACCGTCCGGATGAAGTGGAGCAGACCTTGTTTGACAACTATGCAAGCAATATCAAAGAAGACAGAACGCCCGAAGATTTGTTGTTCCAGGTCATGCTTGACCTCGGCATACTTCTTTCCTCTAAAATCGAGGAGACCACTATCGGTGGCTGTAAGGTGCTCAATGTTGCAGATGGGTTCCTTTATGCCTGCTTCGACAACAACATTTGCGATGAAGTCGTTACGGCTATTGCAAAGGAACAGCCTTATTATGCCGTGTTCCGTGACAGCGGCATGGCAAGCGATTCTGTGCTGACGAACTTCGACCAGATTTTCGCTTCGATTAGTCCGTCTACTGTAAGGAAGGTGCTGTGATATGACGATACAAGACCTTTGCATTTGTGTAACAGCAGTGCTTTCTGCTATTTCTCTGATAATATCACTTGCAAATTATCAAAAAGACAAGCCCAAAATTAAGATAGAAATTACAGATAAAAGATGGGATTGCTTTTTTGGAAAGAGGATTAATGAAAGGCATCCTTCAATTTTGTCTTATATTTGCGGAGCATATATTAGCATCGTTAATAACTCTCCAGTTGCCATTACCATTAGCAATGTATCGATGATAATTGGAAAAGAAAAACTGCGGGTTATTGATAATAGAAATGACTCATGGGAAAATGTCGAATTTTTCTTTGAAGACGAAAATGGGGAAATGACAACAGACGGCGTGGGAATTTATTATAAAGAAAATGGCTTAGAACTACCATATAAGTTGGATGCATATGACACATTAACAGTATGCGTATTGTTTCACAACTTTCCTGCAATGATAAAGCAACGATGCAAAGGTACGATTGTTTTGACCACTGCTATTGGAAATATCAAAAAGAAAGTTGAATTGGTTGAGTATAACAAAGACTATCAGGAGGCTGACTATCGGGATTATCTTTGCTATTGCCGAAGTTTGGAGGAAATAAAACAATGAAGTTTAACTTTAAGATACAGCAATACCAAACTGATGCTGTGGAAGCAGTCGCTCGTGTATTCAGCGGACAGCCTCACTACGACAAGGTTTCCTATATCCGAGATTTAGGCAAGCCGCAGGCAAATCAGCAGATTCGTCTTGCCGTGATGGAAGATGAGGATGACCTGTTGAGCGAGACCGGCTACAAGAACGAAACGATTGAGCTGACGGATGAGCAGTTGCTTGATAACATCCGTACTATTCAGAATGAGAATAACATCAAAGTTTCGGACAAGCTCATCGGAAATGTCGGACGCTGTTCTCTCGACATAGAGATGGAGACCGGTACGGGTAAAACCTATGTTTACATCAAGACCATGTTTGAGCTGAACAAGCTTTACGGATGGAGCAAGTTTATTGTGGTCGTTCCCTCCATTGCTATCCGTGAGGGCGTGAACAAGACATTTCAGATTACCACAGATCATTTCATGGAGCAGTATGGAAAGAAAGCTCGGTTCTTTATCTACAACAGCTCCAACTTGAACGAGTTGGACAACTTCTCCTCAAGCTCCGGTATCAATGTAATGATTATCAATACGCAGGCTTTTGCTTCTTCCTTGAAAGAGGACGGCAAAAGCAAGGAAGCCCGTATTATCTATTCAAAGCGTGATGAGTTCGGTTCTCGCCGTCCGATTGATGTCATTAAGGCGAACAGACCGATTATCATTTTGGACGAACCGCAGAAAATGGGTGGTGAGGTCACACAGAAAGCTCTACAGAATTTCAATCCGCTGTTCAGCTTAAACTACTCTGCTACGCACGCCAAGCAACACAACCTTGTCTATGTACTTGACGCTTTGGATGCTTTCAATAAAAAGCTCGTTAAGAAGATTGAGGTAAAGGGCTTTGAGGTAAAGAACCTTACCGGCACAAGTCAGTATCTCTATCTCGAAAACATTGTGCTTTCTCCGAACAAGCCGCCTATGGCAAAGCTTGAAATTGAAGTGGCACAGCAAAGCGGACATAAGCGGAAAATGTTTCAGTTTGCCGTCGGCGATGACCTCTACTACAAGTCCGGCGAAATGGAGCAATACAAAAACGGCTATACCATTTCCGACATTGAGCCGCTTCACGGTACGGTAACTTTCACGAACGGCACAATTATTCGCCAGGGCGAGGTTATCGGTGATGTGGTAGAGCAGGATATGCGGCGAATCCAAATCAGAGAAACGATTCAGTCTCACTTTGAGAAAGAAGAAAAGCTCTTTGATATGGGAATCAAAACGCTTTCCCTGTTTTTCATTGACGAGGTTGCAAAGTACCGCCAATATGATGAGGACGGAAACGAGCTGCTCGGTGAGTACGGGCGTATCTTTGAAGAAGAATACAACAACATTCTGAACGAGTATCTGACTCTGTTCGATACGCCGTATCAGAAATATCTCCGCAGCATTGAAGTCGCCGACACCCACAAGGGCTATTTCAGTATTGATAAAAAGACCGGACGCAGCATCAACTCCGCACTCAAACGAGGTTCCGAGTTCTCGGATGATATTTCCGCATACGACTTGATTTTGAAAAACAAAGAGCGTCTGCTTTCCTTTGACGAGCCGACACGCTTCATCTTCTCACATTCCGCTTTGCGTGAAGGTTGGGATAATCCGAATGTGTTCCAGATTTGTACGCTGAAACACAGCGACAGCTCCACACAGAAGCGACAGGAGGTCGGTCGAGGTCTGCGTCTCTGCGTAAACCAGGCAGGCAACAGAATGGATGCGGAAGTCCTCGGAGACAGAATCCACGACATTAACAAGCTGACGGTTATCGCAAGCGAGAGCTACAAGGGCTTTGTGGCTGACCTGCAATCTGACATCAAGAAGGTTCTGTATGACAGACCGACGGCTGCTACCAGCGAATATTTCAAAGGCAAGTTTGTCAAGGCGGACGGTAAGCCTACTGTTATTGATGATAAGACGGCAAACGCTATCGAGTTCTATCTGATTGCCAACCAGTATGTTGACATGGACCGCAAGGTTACGGACAAGTATCGCATGGATTTGGAAATGGGAACGCTTGCTCCGTTGCCGGCAAACCTTGCGCCGATGGCAGAGGGTGTACATACTCTCGTGCAGGCTGTCTTTGATGAATCCGTGCTTGCTCGTATGGTCGAAGACGGCAAGCAGACCAAGATTGAAAAGAATGACCTCAACGAGAACTTTTATAAGAAAGAGTTCCAGGAACTTTGGAAGCGTATCAACCATAAGTACGCCTATGCTGTTTCGTTTGATAGTGCCGAACTAATCCAAAAATCCATCAAGCACATTGACAGCGAACTGTTTGTTTCCGAACTGACCTACACCGTCTCCAAGGGCGAGCAGACGGATGAGATGGACGCAAACGCCTTGGAGCGTGGCGAAGCATTTAAGACGGCAAAGACACGCACAACTACGCTAAAACGTGGCGAGGTAAGCCAAATCAAATACGACCTTGTTGGCAAAATTGCGGAAGGAACAGTTTTGACGAGAAAGACTGTCGTAGAAATTATCAAGGGCATCTCGCCGGTGAAGTTTGCCATGTACAAAGCAAATCCGGAAGAATTTATCGCCAAAGTCACTCGTCTTATCAATGAGCAAAAGGCAACGATGATTGTTGAACATATTTCTTATGACCAAATAGAGGGCGAGTATGACAGCACCATCTTTACTGCCGAAAAGGCCTCGACGAGCATTGACAAGGCTTTCAAGGCGACAAAGCATATTCAAGACTATGTCTTTACCGACGGCTATGCCGAAAAAAGCGTAGAACGCCGATTCGCCGAGGACTTGGATAATGCCGAAGAAGTATGCGTGTATGCAAAGCTGCCGAGAGGATTCCATATTCCTACTCCGGTTGGAAATTATTCTCCCGACTGGGCAATCGCTTTCTATGAAGGAACGGTGAAACACATCTACTTTGTCGCCGAGACTAAGGGTACGATGGAAAGCCTGAGCTTAAAGCCTATTGAGAAAGCAAAAATTTCCTGTGCAAGAAAGCTCTTTAATGAGATTTCTACCGAGAATGTCAAGTACCACGATGTTGACAGCTATCAGCATTTACTTGATGTGATGAAGTCGCTATAATTCGCTTCCGTCATGGGCACTGTATTTTCGTCCTTTCGGGGGGCTGGAATATGAAGCATACGAACTGAAAAACCAGAACGAGGAGCCTTCATAAAGAGAATTTTACTGAAGGAAGTAGAGTGAAGGTCGGGAAAACCAAGGTGACAGGCATATAGTGTGGTTGATACAGAAACGACAGCCATAGCAGGAGGTGTGCGATATGGTGAAAAATTCAAACATTCCGTCCGATGGCAGGCCGGACCTATCCGAGGATGTGTTATCCCCGGATACCTACGGCGCAGAGCGTGTTTTCATAGAACATTTTGTTAATGATGATATGGTAGAGGATTTTCCGCTTATTGCACGGGATTTTTATATGCATGAGTATACGAATCTGCTCCGGTATGAGAGTGTGGAGTATCTGGATATTGATTCCGGAGAAGATTGGCCGGAAATTATGTTTATCCGTTTTACTATGAATCTGATGATGAATGCGGTAAACAGCGGCAGCGGATATGCGAAGGCTTTATTTCTGTATTTACATAAGACTTATTACAAGAAGGAATATAAGACCCTGAAGAAATTCAGCTCGATTTCATTGGGAGAATTAATTGCACTGGCGGAACCGCAGGAGGATAGCAGCCTCTCCTACTATGGTAATCTGGCAAGAATACTTTGTATATCCCCAATGTACGGAATAACCATAAAGCCGGATTGCGGATATATTTATGCCATGTTGAATGAATTCAGTGACAGACTGGATGAAAATGAGCCATTTTCTTTTTCGGAGGCTACCGGCAATATTTTTCAGGAGTCCGAGAAAGAAATAGAGCAAAAATATGAGCTGAAGAAGCTTTATTCTGCCGATTGCAAGGCATCCAAATTTCTTGGAAATGCGCTCAAGTGGCTGGGCTACAGTCCGGATTTCGCAGAGCTCTGTGACGAAAACGACATGGGAATAGATAGGCGTCTTGCCTCCACTCTTTCAATATTAAAAAAGACATATCCAAACAGAGAATATACGACAGAGGAACTGGCTGTGTATGGTGTTCTGCTGCATACAGCAAGTGCACTTACCTGCTGTATGGATAAAATGTCGGAAATGTTAAAAATACTTGCTTATGGCGAGGCCGGAACGTATTATTATGAGGATTTTCCGACAATGTTCCATCCGGAAGAGATATCCGTTAAAAGTTTACCGAAGAAGAGCGCAGAGATGTCCTATAGAACGGAAAAATCATCGGATGACGATAAAACAAAGACAGCGCCGGATAAAGAGGCGGTGTTTATGGAAGAGATAACCGCTTTACGGCGTAAGGTGCATCGGCTGGAAAATGAAAATAACAATCTACGCACAGAGCTTGTGGGGAAGAGAAAAGCCGAGGAGAATGCAAAGACTTGCAGAGATCAGTCGGAAGAAATGAGCCGTGAGTTGTCGGCACTTAGGGATTATGTTTATAATCTGACGGAAGACGACAGCCCGGAGCAGAGTGTTTCAATGGACAAGATGAAGGAAATCCTTGTGGAGAAGCATATTGTGATCATCGGCGGTCATTCCAACTGGGTTTCAAAGATGAAGAAAGAATTTCCCCGGTGGGTATTTGTAAATCCGGAGGCCAGTGGGTCTACAGACACAAATATTGTTGATAAGGCGGATTATGTATACTTTTTCACCGATACAATCAGCCATTCCAAGTACTACCGGTTTATGAATGTAGTACGTGAGCATAAGGTGGATTTCGGTTATATTCACGGTGTGAACATTGAAAAAACCATTCAAAAAATTTATAGAGATTTTGAGGAAGAGTAGTTGTATGGCAACGGACAATTATAAATATTAAAAATATTTCTAAAA
>ERZ1034976.178-NODE-178-length-59581-cov-6.554800_pt1 | contig 59581 bp, 83 predicted proteins | sample MGYA00520623_ERZ1034976 | MGnify/ENA primary metagenome ERZ1034976 (study PRJEB33766, sample SAMN09781774) | gut metagenome | biome: gut microbiome | host: Homo sapiens | place: Madagascar | study: EMG produced TPA metagenomics assembly of the PRJNA485056 data set... | reverse complement strand
TAAAGGCAACAAAAATTGTTGATGTCGTTGGGAAACAATTTTCTACATTTTTTACTATCTTAAAAACTAGCTCTATTACGGCCACGACTGCTATGGGCGCTACATTGCCCATTATTCTTGCCATCTCTGCGGCCATTGTCGGCATTTATAAGATTGTTAAGGCTGTCAATAAGAGCATTGAGGAAAACAAGCTCGAAAATCTTGAGAAGAAATTTACCGACCTTGACGACAATCTGTCTGATGTTAACGGCAAACTGGATGATGCCAAGACCAAGCTGGAAGAACTGAACGGCGTGCCCATGTCTAATCGTGGCGAGGAGTGGCAAGCCGAGCATGACAGACTGGAGCTGCTTATTGCTGACTATGAGGACCTTATTCGACTCATGGAGCAAGAGCAAGCAAAGGCGGCAAAGAAAATTCGCAGCCAGCGCAGAGAAACCGGGGTATATGGCGCTGCATATACATCCTACGATTCTGCTGGCCAGATAGTCACAGATACAAGCCGATTCACAGCGGCTCAACAAAGTGCGCTGACACAGCAATACAAAAAAGAGGAAAATGCCGTATATGCATTGGCCGCGGCGTTTAATCTTTCTTCTGATTCTGCTCTATCTGCTGAGGAGCGCATTGAGGACTACAAAAAGCAGTTGGCCGCTCTGGGGATTACCCTATACGCTCAGACGCAAACTGCTGATGAGTACAATGTGGCACAGGCTGAAATTGGCAAGAGTTACACCCTCCTGCTGACCAATACCAAGGATGTCACTGAGTCAAAGCAAAAAGAGATAACGGCTTGGCTAAGCAACAATAAGGTGCTGGTTGAGGCCATCAAGAGCACTGGCGCTCAAAATGAGGGCGAACGCAAGCTCGTTGAGGCATATGATGCGTTGACTAAGGCGGTTGGCAACTATGCTGGTAAGCAAGAAGCCGCTAATGAAGTGGCGAATGACGTCACGGAATCTGTTTATGACCAAATCAAGGCGCAGGAGACACTAAACTCTAAGCTGGATTCTGTTCGGTCTGCGCTTGATGAATATGCCAGCAGCGGCAAGATGACCACCAGTGTCCTTGATACGCTTGAGGGTATTATCCCCGGCATCACCAAGATGCTATATGATGAAAGCGGCGCATTAACATCTGTTGGCAATGAGGCGCTAACATCTGCGGCTAAGTTGATTCAGCTGGCTATTGCTACTAAGACAGCTACGGCATCTGCAAATGACCTGTATACTGTGGTTAAGGGAAAGCCAAATCAAATGGTGTCTCTTGGCGGTGCTGGCGGCACATTGTCTTCCGACGTCGATGAGCTATGGAAGCTATATGAGTCTATAGTCACTGGAAAATGGTCTGGTGGCAAGACCAGTTCTACTAAAACCGGCGGCACCAGCACATCTACAACTCCCGCATGGGTAAAACAGGCCGAGGCAGCATTTGCTAAACTTGAGCATATGCGCAATATGGACCTTATTGGTGAGGAAGAATATTACGCGGAACTCAATCGGCTAAATGAGAAATATTATGCCGGTAAGTCTGACTATCTGGATAAATATTGGTCTTATCAGGAAAAATATTATCAATGGCAGAGAGACAAGGAGAAAGAGGCGTTACGTGCCGTTCTCCAAGCACAAGTTGACAAGCTCAATGCCCAAAAGGATAGTCTTGACAATGTAGCAAGCGCAGCACAAAAGCAAATTGATGACAGGCTAACAGAGCTGAATAAGCAGCTTGACGACATCAATGCCAAATATGATGCCGAACTTGAAACCCTTGAGGCTCAGAATAATGCTCTTGATGACCAGATAAACAAGGAAAAGCTGCTGCAAAATCTGGCCAAGGCTCAGGCCACCATGAAATATGTATTCAAGGATGGCCGATTCCAGTATGTGCAGGACACTGACGCCGTTAGTGATGCCAAGGCCGATCTGGCTGAATTTGAGCGTGAACAAGCCCTCAAGAAAGCCAAGGAAGAAATTGAGGAACGCCGTCAACTGGCACTCAAGGATGTCCAAGACGAGATAAATCACTGGCAACAGCTGTCTGATATTTGGAGCAATTATACCACCGATTATGAGAACTCCGTCAATATGCAACTATACCTACAGAAGTATGGCATGGAGATGGAGGGCCTTACATTTGAACAGCGACTTGCTCAGGCGCGGCAATTTGTCAATGAGTATAATGCTACTATGGCCAGCTTGTCAAATGCCCAAGCAAGCCTTGACAGCTTTGATTCAAGCTATACGCCGGGGCAGAGTACGGAAGCCCAGCTCAAAGCTCTGCAGGATGAATATTGGGCTGCACGTGAGCGCAATGACGCCGCTGGTATGGAGTCTGCTAACCGTAGGGCTAATATCATCCGAGGGTTGGGCGATGTTGTGACGGCTAATGTGGCCATTGAGGCGGCAAAGAAGCGGGCTATAAGTGGCGAGGCCGGATTAAAGCGCCCATATGCAAGTGGCACAATGTCGGCTACTCCCGGACTACACTTGGTTGGCGAGCAAGGCCCAGAACTGCGGGTGTTGAATAAGGGGGATGGCATATTATCCGCTGACATGACCCGCAATCTATATAAGATGGCAACTGCGCCTCAACTGTTCATGCAACGAGCTGCTGGTGGCGGCAATACCAATATCTCTGTGGCAAACATTACTCTGCCCAATGTGCGCAATGCTCAAGACTTCCTTGATGGTTTGCGTAATATGGCATATCAGCGGGCATATGCTCGTGCATAAATCAAACAATGAGAGGGCTGTGGCGACATGGCCCTCTCTTATATTATCGAAAAGAAGGTGAAATTATGGATGCACAGAAAGAAATTCTTGATGCTATTGAAATCATCGTTGACAAAAAATTGCAGAATGTGGCACAGATTTATCGCGGCGTGGTCAAGGCGGTCAATACTACGGCCAAACAGGTGGTCGTGCTGGTCAATGGTGAGGAACATAATATGCGGTATTATGGCGATACACCGACTGTCAATCTATCCTATCCTGTCTTTGTGCCAAACAACAATATGTCGCTGGCGTTCATGATTTCACTTGCATAAGGAGTGAGAGATTATGGCATTAGTAACTCCTATATTATATCCAGTAGCGGCATTTGATGCAACTCAAGCATATACATTTCGGTTTAGTGTGTCCGGCGGCGATCAAGTAACCGCTAACCGACTCATCATTAAAAACAATGATACGCTGGTCGAAGTATATAATCGGCAAATCACCACATTTGCATTTGAGCATACTGTACCAGCAAACACGCTGACAAATGGCGTATATTACCAAGCTACGCTGATTACTTACAATGCCGCTGGTGAGCAATCCACGGCATCAAGCCCAATTCAGTTCTATTGCTATTCAGCACCTACCCTTGTATTGAGCAATCTGCCAAGTGGCGGCATTGTAGAAAATAGCTCATTTGCATTTGAGGCAGTATATAACCAAGCCGAAGGCGAATTGCTCAATGGCTATTCATTTACGCTATATGATGCTCAAGGTGTGCAGATTGCATCAAGCGGCGCTCAATATGTCGGCTCAACCGAAACCCCGCCCACTACTGTTGGCTATACATTCACTGGATTATTGGACAAGACCAGCTATTATATCCAAGCATTTGGGCAAACAATCAACGGCACATCTGTTGAATCGGCAAAAACGCCCATTACTATCAGATATAGCCGTCCAGATGCGTCAGTATTGATTGAGCTGGTCAACAACTGCCAAGATGGCTATGTGTCTATTACCTCCAACTTTGTAGAGATTGAGGGCACAGTAGACCCAGAACCGGCAATTTATGTCAAGGATAACACGGCTATTGACCTACGAGCGGCTAATGCAAGTGTTGACTTCCTTGAGGGCTATTCTGTCATTGGCGACTTCACGGCGCAGATATGGGGTTATGATTTCAACGAGAATACAAACATCCTGCGCTTTGCAACGTCAGTAGATGGCAGCAACCTATATATCAACTATCGGGTTGATTATGAGGACGAAACCAAGGTATACGCTGATTGCGATATTATCAGCAGCGGCGTGCATTATTATATCTATACGCCGTCTATCCCTAATCCTGCCGCAGATGATAAGGTGAATATCTGGCTACGGCGAATTGGCGGCATCTACGGCATTGAGATACATAATCTTGGACAGTAAGGAGGCGAATCAATGTTTATTGGATGTGGGTTCAATTTTTTATCTGACAGCAGCGCGCTAAATGCCGCACCTGTTAAAATCGACACGTTTGAAAAGACATATATCAGCAATGGTATATTTGACCATTTGAATATCAGCAAAGATGTTGATTCGCCTTGGACTGGCGTTATTCCTACTGAATGGACAGCTGATACATTGTTTAACGCCGACTTTAACGGCAAATTGACGGCTGGCAACTTGGCATATGCAATCAGCCAAATTTCCGGTTTTAATGTCAAGCGGTGCAAGGCAAGTGAATTTGAATGGACTACGCTGGCATATGTGCCTATTACCAAGGATAATCCACAAGTGTCCTATAACGACAATTTGGCGGTATCCGGCGAAGAATATGAGTATGCCGTTGTACCTGTGATTGGCGGCGTTGAGGGTAACTATATCAACAAGGCTATCACCACTAATTTTGACGGCGTGTTTTTATGCGACAACGAGACGATTTATCGCTTCTACGCCGATGTGGAATATGGTTCATGGCAGAAAAATCACAAAGTTGGCACATTTGAGCCATATGGCCGCAAATATCCTGTTGTAGTCAGCAATGCTATGACCAACTATACCAGTGGCCAAGTAAGCGGCACTGTATTACCGCCCGGCTATCTCAAGACTGGCATTATTGACCGCAAGGCATCACTTCAAGAGCAAGGTGTATTGCTTGATTTCTTAGGGAATAAAAAGGCTAAGGTGCTAAAGGATTGGAACGGGCGTTCAATTCTATTACTGGTGTCTGACGCCGCCACTATCAACTTCCTGTCCAATTCCGGCATGGGGCTGGCTAATATTAGCTTCCCATTCGTCGAGATTGGCGATGTTGATAGCAATGATGACCTATATGCGGCTGGGCTTGTCAGCGATTATGCCGCTGGTTTAGCAAGCGAGGTGTGATGGCATGGCGCTAATCACCCAAAATCAATATAACACAGCAAAACAATCTGTGCGCAATGTCTATGTGCGTGTCAATCTACTGAATTTTGACTATCTGACCATAGATTCATTTAGTGGCAATCTCATTGGCGGTAGCCTGTCCAGTGATGCCAACAGCAATATGCGCAATACTTGTGACATTAGCCTTGTCGTGACAGATAGCACATTCAATGTACAGGCGTCTGGTAAAATTTGGCTTGATAGGCTGATTCAAGTATATGTCGGCGTTGATGATATGCGCACTGGCGAGACGGCATGGACAAACAAGGGCATATATCTCATCAATCAGCCAAGCTATCAATATGACGCTACCACCAACACCATGTCTTTCCAAGGCGTGGATTTGATGGGGCTGATGACTGGCTTGCGTGGCGGCACATTAGTTGATACATATGTCATCCCACAAGGCTCAAATGTGCGTGACGCCATTGTTGCTTGTCTTAAAGAAAACGGCTTCAAGAAGTATATAGTATCTGAGTGTGAGAATGTTGACGGCTCAATCCAAGCCGTGCCGTATGATATGCAGTATGAAGTCGGCAAATCATGGTGGGACGTGCTGGATGGCCTACAGCAGATATTGCCGAATTACCAGATGTATTTTGACAATGACGGCGTATTCCACTATGAGACAATCCCATACCGAGCCAATGAGCAAATCCGCATGAGTGATGATATATGGACGGCTAATGTTACCTCAGAGAGTGTAAGCTACGATTTTGAGGCCGTCAAGAATAGCGTTAAGGTGTTGGGCAAGGCTCATGATATACGCTATTATCCGTCCAGTCAATCTATCAGTGGCAGTACGCTTGCATTGACCATAGCGGCATTAAGCGCAATATCTGCTGACATTATCATTGGGTTTGCGCCGCCCAGCAACATGACTGGCAATATCAGCCTCAATGTCAACAATGGCGGGGCTAAGGCGCTTAAAGACAGTGGCGGCAATTATATTACATCTCTAACAAAAGACGTATATTATTGCGCCATTTATGTTGAAGATGGCGATTATTGGTACTTTTTAGGTCATGTTCAAGCCGTTGGTGAGTGGAAGGATGAAAACCCAGATAGCCCATTTTATATTGGCAATCCTGCTGGCGAGATAAAAATTCCACTATATGGCGGCGATTATGAGAATATAGCATCTGATGAATTGGCCGTAGCGCGGGCTAAATGGGAGATATGGCAGAGATGTCGGCTTAACGACTCTATACAGTTGACTACTGTTCCTATTTATTGGAGTGAGGTTAACTGGATGGTAAGCTATACTCCTGCTGGCATTAAGACGGCCAATCAGTATCTTATATCATCTATCAGCACCGACCTAAGCCCAACTGGCACACAGACGTATAGCCTCGTCAGATATTACCCATATTATGACGAGAACGACATTGTATAAGAAAGGAGTGGATGAACACAAATGCCCTACTATAGTGATTTACCAAAGACAACTTTTCCTACCTCGGAGCAAGCATTTCCTGTCATGCTTGATATTGTAGCCGCTGATGGCCGAAATGTCAAGGGCTTTCAAGAAGCTATGATGGCTGGCAATACCGACTTGGCCAGAGTATATTATGATCTCATTGAGAGTGCTGACCAGAAATTTGTGACGGCTGAAATGTTGAATACGCTATTCCAGACTTGTGTGGCCGTTCAGAGATTCTATAAGACAGACGTGCAGCCATATGTAACCAGTAAACAACAGGAATGGCAACTTATCATTGACCAAATGGGATATAAGGCCGCATTTGATGTCAACACTCAATACAAGAAAAATAACTATGTTGTATATAACAATCTGATATATATGGCAATAGCCGACCCGCCTTTGGGCACATATCCGAACAATGCCACATATTGGCGGCAAATGACCATTAAGGGTCAGCAGGGCGCATCTGGTATTGGTATGGCCTTTGCAGGCGATTGGGAGGCATCTCAGAATTATACTGAGCAAGATGTGGTAATATATGGTAGCGCACTATGGGGTGCTACTGCGGCCAGTGTCAACCAAATCCCCAGTGAGGGGTCAGCATATTGGCGGCTTATTTTTAGAAATTCACCTCAAATCTATCCTGTGCAGTCTGCCACTCCTGTTGGCCAATCTGTGGGCGATTTGTGGTTTGAGGTGGTGGGCTGATGAAAGTCCAAGATATTCAGGTTGCCGATAAGTCCTTATGGCAGGAATTTGTAAATGACTATGCTAATGGCGATTATTACCAAGCATTGGCAATCCTGCAAAATAGCCAGCTATTGACCAAAGCCGCTACGGCCAATGTTATGAATACGATGACTGATGCGGTAGAAGATGTTGAGGCTCTATATTACACCAATGTAGAGGATAAATTAGCCGCAGATTTGGCTACATTCAATACGTCTGTCGATAACTTTGCCGACAAAGGAATCTACGACCAAAATACTACATATTATATGGGTAATTTTGTATCGCAAGATGGAGAGGTATATCTGTATATATCCAGCACACCCAGATACGGAATCCCTGTAACTGATAGTAGCATTTGGTTGAAACTTGGGTTGCAAGGTGATGATGGCGTACCCAGCATTGGGCTGAATTTGCGGTATGAATGGCAGAGTGCGGCACAGTATAACCAGCTTGACGTGGTGACATATGCTGGGGCTATGTATTGGGCCAAGCAGGAGAATATGGGCCAGACGCCAAGCGGCAATAGCGAATATTGGGGCAAGATGTTCAGCATAGAGCCAGCAAAAATTTATGTCTCTAAGCAGACTGAGCCGCCCAGCGACCCATATGTCGGTCTTATCTGGCATGAGATTATCACACAATATAAATGGGCAGATGTTAACGCCCTTAACTACACATTTGCCAACGTTGATAGCAAGAATTTGACGTGGGCAGATGCTGACAATGGAGGATGGTAAAATATATGGCAGTTAATAAATTTGTAAGCAGCGGCGCATTTAACATGGCCGCATTTAACGGCATGATTGACCAAGTGAATAATGGCCTTGGCGTATACAATCTAATCACGCTGACTGCAGCTGGCTGGGACAGCTCTGCCCTGACCCAGACTGTAACTGTGCAAGGCGTGTCTGCCGATGAAAATGCCCAGATGATAGTGCCTATGCCTGTCTTAGCTAATGCGACGGCATATTATGAAGCCGGTATTTATGCAAGCGCTCAAGCCGCCAATAGCCTGACTTTCACTTGTACCACTGTTCCAACTGAGAATTTGCAGGTATATGTGGTTGGCTTCGGCGTGAGTCAATATGCTTAATGGAGGTGGCATAAATGGCTACAACTTATAACATCGTTGAAAAGCGATATAACGGCACTGACTATGATACGCTATACCCTGCTACTAAGGGCGAAAATCTGGTAACTGCTGTGCCGCTGGAATTAGGTGGTACTGGCGGCACAAGTGGTGCGGCTGGCATGAAAAATCTGCTTGATGCCCTATCCACTGTAACCCCAACTGGCACTGATTTGCTGCCCCTCAAGGATGTAAGCGGTAATATTGCTGGTAAGGCCACCATTGATTCTATCCTGTCTTTGGTGAGCGGCGGTGCTAAAATTCAGACCGGCAGTTATGTCGGTACTGGCACTTATGGCCAAGCCAATCCGTGCAGTTTAACGTTCGGTTTTGAACCTAAGTTTGTCTGCATCATTATGAATGGGGATAAGCAATTTAATGGCGGGCTCCTTGTGTACACTGGGGGCGCTAACATGAATGGAATTTCTGCTGGCAATATTTCCTACACGATTCAAAACGTAACAGTATCTTCGTCCGGAATGGAGTGGTATGCAACGGGGGCAATGCAACATAATTCTATGGAGCAAGGTTTAACTGCAAGACATCAAAATAACTTTTCTAATATAGTTTATGATTACCTCGCGATTGGTTAACCAATTGCTACATATGGATATGTTTTATTGCCCATATTCAATTGAGCCTGTTCGGAATTTTCGCTGTACCATGATATGGTATTAGCAGACATAGAAAACCTCCCTATTGTTATCTTATTAGAAGAACCGAAATAGAGCCCGTAGAGCGTAAATTCGCCAACCTCTTTAATACAATCGCAAACTATCGGCATAATATTATAGCCACCACCAGATGTATCAGAGAGAAAAACGACCCGAGGAACAAAACCGAAGGATTAGTTAGTATAAAAGGCGATATATCGGTATGTAAAGCCGGAGGCATTAAATTGTTCACCGTCGCCATTTATGTTATACCATTTCATAGTTGTTCCAGATATTGATACGCTCACAGACTTATACGAATTGCCGTCCTTCCACTGCACAGGTAAGTACTCAGACGTTTCTATGTATGGTAACATAAATGTTGAGAAATAAAAGCCGAAGTTCGTAGCATCAGAATAATCGTAGAGCCAAAAAATGTCTGGCTTTGAATCGAACAATTACCCGACAGCCGCCCAATAATAATTGATAGTAAATCCATCTACGGTTCCGTTCGCCTGTGCATAGTTATCAGCTGCATACCAACTCACAGTGCTTGCACCCCATGTAACAAAACTGGTGGATAAGAAGGTAAATCCATTACTTGATGGAGTTGCATAACAATTGTTCCCTCTAATCATTATGGCACATCCAACTCTTTGTTCGTTGGTACTGTTATTGACTGCCGCACCCTTAATAATAACGACAAGGCTTGGTTCAAAATCGAACAATACATTGCCTCACTCTATCCCCGTCAAATCCTGATAGTAACCGGGCCATTATCCATATTGTTGCAATTTAACCCATCCATATCTGCAACGGGCTCAATCACAGAATTTTTGTTGCGTTTAATTGGGCGTTTAATGCCACGAGAATCGCAAAATCGCTTAAGTGTGGAGCGGTCAACATGGAATAAGCGGGCTACTTCGGCATATGTATTATCTTGTTCGATGAGGGTGCGAATGACGGCTTCATGTGGGGTTAATTTGGTATTATGGCCGAGTGCGCCTTTAGGACGGCCAAGTTTGATGCCTTGGGCTTTGCGGAGTGCAAGAGCCTCTGTGGTGCGCTGGCTTATCATGGCTCGCTCAATTTCAGCCGAAAGCCCAAACGCAAATGCAAGCACTTTGGATTGGATGTCATCTCTAAGCACAAAATTATCTTTGATGGTGATGATGGTTACACCTTTATTCATGCACAATGCAAGAATATCCATTATCATGTATAAGCTGCGGCCAAGTCGGCTTATCTCTGAGCAAATGATGGTATCGCCTGATTGCACAATGTCAAGCAGTTTGCCTAATTTGCGCTTATCTGGCGTCTTTGTTCCAGATATTGTTTCCTCAATATAGCCGTCAATGATAAGGCTAGTCTTGGCGGCATATTGATTTATCTCAAATTTCTGGTTGTCTGTTGTTTGTTTGTCTGAACTGACGCGGATATACCCATAAATCATATTATCTACCTCCATATAGTTGGTAGATAGAGTATAACATAAGGAGTGAAAAATTCCTAATATGAAAATTATTCAGATTGAAGCAAGAAAGAATGGCGGTCGGCCCAACATCCAGACTTGGAGCGGCGCAACCTGTCCCGCTGGCTTTGTGTTTATCCCCGATGATTTTGACGACAGCGTATTTGTGCAGTATCGTGGCTTCGTCAACATCAAGCATAAGGACGGCTATGTGACCAAGATGACCGGCAATAAAAAGGCGCTGGATGCCTATTTAGCTGAATATCCCGACCCTGACCCCAAAAAGGCTGAATATGAGGCAGAGATTGCTGAACTCAAGCAGAAGTTGGCTGATACGGATTATCAAGTGATTAAGTATGCTGACGGCGCATTGACTGATGAGGAATATCAGCCCATCAAGGCTCAACGTGCTGAATGGCGGGCAAGAATCAATGAGCTTGAGGAGCTTATTGCCGCACTTTAAGGTGGTGAATCGGCATGAAGAAAGAGCACAAATCTATTTTTAAGCGGATTCGTGAATGGGCCAAGGGTGTCAGCCATCTATATTCCAAGCTGATTGTGCTATATTGTATTGCATTTGCTTCTGGCTTGTGTATTTACGGCATGTATATGATGCGGGTGACTGGCTATGATTCCAGCGCCATTATTACTGTTGGCGTTGGCTTCTTTGGCGGCGAATTGCTGTGTATGTGCCTCAAGACGATATTTGACAATAAGAAGAAAAAGGAAAGTCCAAGCGTTGCTGACGACGCTAAGACAGATAATGATGATGAAGGGGCTGTTGGTTGATGGATGTTATTAAATGTCTATTGACGCAGAATGACTGTTATAAAACTGGACAAAAGATGAAGATTAAGGGCTTCTGTCTGCACAGCACAGGAGCCAACAATCCCAATGTACGGAGATATGTACAACCAGCAGATGATGACCCCAATGCTGAGCAATTGCTATCTATTATTGGTATCAACAGGTATCAAAATGACTGGAATCACGGCGGCATTTCAAAGTGCGTCCACGCCTTCTGCGGGTACCTTGCTGATGGCTCCGTCGGCATTGTGCAGACTTTACCATGGGATATGCGTGGCTGGCATGCTGGTACTGGCACTTCTGGCCGTTCTGCAAATGATGGTTGGATTAGCATGGAGGTATGTGAGGATGGCCTGTCTGATGCCGCCTATTTCAACAAAATCTATGCTGCCTCTGTTGAACTTGTGGCTATGCTATGCAAGCAATACAATCTTGACCCATTGGCTGATGGCGTGGTTATCTGCCACAAAGAAGCATGGCGGCGTGGTATTGCATCCAATCATATTGACGTGGAGCATTGGTTCCCAAAGTTTGGCAAGACTATGGATGATTTTCGCCAAGATGTAGCCGACAAGATGGGCAAGCAACCTCAACCTGAGCCTACGCCCAGCATTGAGGGATATAACGTCATCAGTGATACATCTGTGCTGAATATCCGCAAAGGCCCCGGCACTAACTATGCCGTCATTGGGCAAATCAAGGATAAGAAGCGGCATGTCATCATTGCTGAATCCACTGGCGCTGGAGCTAAACTATGGGGTCAGCTAAAAGAAAATAATGGATGGATTGCATTGGATTATACCCATAAAGCCAGCAATGGCTATGTCGGCCAAGTGATTGCTAAATCTGGCTTAAATGTGCGGTCTGGCCCTGCTACCACCTATCCTGTTGTGCGAGCATTAAGATACGGTTCTAAGGTCAGCATTGAGAAAGAGCAAGATGGCTGGGGACAAATCGATATAAATCAATGGGTAAATTTGGCATATATTAAGAAATTGTAAGGAGGATAATTATGCTCGATACAATTTTACACAATCTTGAGAACGCTGGCTGGGCTATGCTCATCTTTTTATGTGCATATGTGAGCAACATGGCGTTTGGTATCTACTACAACATTAAAATCCTGCAAGAGGGATTTGATAAGCAAAAAATTCTGAATAGCGTATATAAGGTACTGTCTGTGGGTATTGGGCTGGTGTTGCTGGTTGTGGCTGTGACTGGCCTACCTGCATTTGCTAATTATGTCGGCTGGACAATCCCTGCTGAATATACGGATGTATTTGATGATTTGGCTGTTATTGGCGTTTGCCTTGTGGTCAGCTGCAAATATATCTTTGAGGCCATTGGCAAATTCAGGGCCATTCTTGATGTGAAGCAAAAAGCGGAATAAAAAGAAAGGATGATTTAATGATAACATTATATCGTTCCTCTAATTATGTCTCTCCACGAGCGCCCTCATTTGCTGGGCGCTCTATTGATACCAAGCCAACAGATGTAGAAAACGGCTCAAGATACACAGAAATCGACACGGGCCGAAAATACTGCTTTGATGCAGAAAATAAAAAATGGCACGAGATGCCAGTTGGAGGTACTTAATGATTACGCTTGAGCGCCCAGCTTACTATGGCAATGACCGTTATGCGGAATATAACGGATTAAGCACAGACGACAAGGCAACCATTAAAGCCTATAACGCAGATAAGTTCTATGAGATAGATACTGGTAAAACATACCGGTATAATGAGGTCAGTAACGAATGGATTGAGCAACCTGACCCCACTGCTGCTGTTGATACTGGTATACCGCCCATGTCAAGTGAGACGGCTGGACATTTTTTGAGCAATGACGGCAATGTGACGCAGTGGCAGGAGCTTGCATCTGCCGATTTTATCATCACGCTAACTGAACATCAAGACAATACATACACCGCCGACAAGACGTGGGTAGAGATAAAAAACGCATTTGACGCAAAAGAGAATATAGCGGTTTCCATTGGGAACGGCGCTACCCGACTGCCGCTGATGGTTGCTGAAATCAGTGAGAATGGTGATGCTGGATTTACCTTTGGACACACACAAGTGCAGACAGGTGGACAGCGCGTTGTAACGAGAATGGTGCAGTATAGCCACAGTGGGGATGATGATATGTGGACAGACGGCGATGGAGAAGCCGACCTGTCTGCTTATTTACAGCTTGCTGGCGGCGTTATGGGTGGCCCTTTGGTTCTATCTGGCGCACCGCAGGACGGCTCTCATGCGGCTAATAAACAATACGTAGATGATAGAACGTTGGTTGTTTTATTCACCACGCATGAAGCGGCTGGTGTTATTACAAGCACAACCATTGAAGAAATCACCCAATCTATTTTGGCAAAGAAGCTGGTATATGCGACGCTTGATGGCGACACTTATTATGTGTCCGCATACTCTGCGACAGATGTGTCTTTTAGTCGTGTTGATGCGTCGAATAAACAAGTGTCTACTATTTCTTACAATCCGGCAGATGGGACGTGGAGCAAGCGAGCCGATACTTACCTGCCGACAACTGGCGGCACAATGTCTGGCGATATTGACATGGCGGCCCATAATATTACCAATGCCCAGAAAATCCATATTGATGGTCAAGCAAATTTATATCTTGGGGCTGTATCTGAAAAGGCTGGCACACAAGGTGTCCGCTTAACCGGCGTAGTTGGTGGAGGAGCTGCATTTGTCAAGCCCGATAAGCAAGCGGAATACGTGACTGTATCAGTTGGTTCACCAACCGCTCCTGAACACGCTGTAAATTTAGGCCATCTTACTCAACCAATTCTATCAGATGCCCCAGCTTCAGATGACTGCCTATCCAACAAGAAATATGTGGACGATCAAGTAGCAACAAGAGTGCCCTTACAATCAGCCAATCAGGGCCAAATCAAGGCATATGTGCAAAATGGCGATAGGCCGGATGTGTGCCTCGTATCAGATGGTGGCATGGCTTTATGTGTGGCCAGATACACCGCCAAGGGGCATCTTATTGACCAATCTGCTCCCACAGAAAATAACCACTTAGCGAATAAGCAGTATGTAGATACAAAGGTGGCTCAGACAGGTGGCAATATATCCGGCAATTTGATGGTTGGTGGTTCATTGACTGTCAACGGCGTAGGCTCTGTATTGGGCACACCTACGCAGGATGTGGATATTGTCAACAAGGGCTATGTAGATGCCGCATTAATAGATGTGGTGAGGAAATCCAGTGTGGAAGTGGGCGCAAGTTCCAGTATTAATGTACAGCTATCTAACGGCGCATATTTGCTTACTGTATCGGATGATATGCACGGCGGCTTAGTATTTGTATCGGTTTATCCTTCTGGCGAAACAATAAATGGCTTAGTTAATCTAAATAACTGGAAATGCGAAAGAATTAGTAGCGGCAGTGGAGTGACGCTGACAAATAGTGCCACATCCGCTATGACAGTGTATATTACATCTATTGGCGAAGGAACATATAGATAATTAGAAAGGGTTGATTTATAGATGAGCGTATTTTGTGGTGGATTTGAGATCGGCGCTGGGCTTAAACTGATTGACGGTGTTATTTGTGATGTCGGGGCTACCAGCGTAGATGTATCTAAGGCTGTGACTCAATGTGGGCAGCTATGGGATGGCAGCCTATTTATTAAGTCTGTGGTTGATGGGCATAGAGTCATCACCCTGCACAATAGCGAGGGCGAGGAGGTTGGTAAGCCTGTATTCATCCGTGCTAATTGCGGCGTTGGACTGGATGGCAGATTCTTTAAGATGGTCGATGGCAAGCTCAGTCTACAAGACGGCTTTGTGCTGACTGTAAATGTGACTCCTGCTGATGCTACTATTGCCGTGGCTGATGTGGATGGCGCAAGTGTCGCACCTGTTGGGGGACAGACCAATGTATTCTTGCTTAGCGGCATTGGTGACAGCTATACTGTGACTGTCAGCAAGGATGGCTATACCACTCAGACCAAGACCGTCTCTAACACTGGCGACCAGACTGTTACCGTCGAACTTGTTGAGGCAGGCGGCGACGTATAAAACAATAAAATATTGAGCAAGAAAGGAGTTGGTCGAGGTGAACATAACATTAAACGGCACCAAAGTAACACAAGATACCAAGACGTTGGCCTTTGAGGGCAATAGTGGCGTTGATGCCATTGTAGTCACTGTGGACACCGACGAATCTTGGACTTATAAGCTTGACGTAGATTATGCCAATGAGAAATGCTGCTGTGGCGATGACCACTATAACGTCATCCAGCTCGCTCGTGACGGCAATACTTGTACTGCTGTGCTGACTATGGATATGCTACCATATAGTGGCAAATATTCTATGCAGCTCAGAGCCATCAACGATGATGGGCGAGTATACCATAGCGAGATTTTTGACGGCTGGGTTAAGCGCAGCATCAATCCTTGGAAAACATATACACCTGTGCCGAGTGAATTTCTTCAAATTGAAGAAAATGTGACCCAAATCAACAATCATCCTCCTTATCCAGATTCAAGCGGCTTTTGGATGATTTGGAACCAGCAAAAGGGCAAATATGAACTAAGTGATATTCCTGCCGCAACTGGTAGTGGTGATAAGACGTTTGTATTTACTCAATCAACGGCCAGCAATAGATGGGTTATCAAGCATGACTTGAATAAATATCCATGCGTATCTGTGGTAGATACTGGAAATAATGTGGTCGTCGGGCAGGTTGAGTATATAGATTTGAACAATTGCGTATGCACCTTTACGTCTGCATTTAGCGGCAAGGCATATCTAAACTAAAATAAGGAGGATAAAGATTTATGGCTGTAAAGTTCCTAACTGGGATTGATCTCATTAAGAATGAGCTACAAAATGCTGTAATTCAAGTGCTGGCCACCGCTCCTGCTAACCCAAAGGAGGGCCAGATTTATTACAATAGTGGCGATAAGTACATCTATCGCTTCGATGGCACTAATTGGGCACCTATCGGCGTTGTATATAATCAAACAAGCTCTACTGGTGCTGTCATTACTGGTCTCGACAAGGATGGCAATGTAACCACTACCAATGTTATTGGGCTAACCTTGACTGGCTATCAAGCTGTTGAGGGTGGGTATATTACTGCTGGCATGACCCTGCAACAGGCCATGGCGGCTATGGACACTGCACTCAAGGATATTGTAGCTGAGGGCGGAGAGCCCAACCAAAACGCTTGGAGCAACATCACTGTAAAGAAGCAAAGCGAAGCCGCTACTGCTGTGGCTGGCGCTACTGCTGATGTGACGTTGGCCGCTACTGCCAAGACTGATACATTTAGTGTCGCTTCTGGAAATAAATGGGTTGACATTAACGGCTCTGACAAGACTGTCACTATCGGTCATAGTCTGTCTGGCGCGACCGCTGGTACATATGGCGCATCAAATGCCGTTGCTCAAGTTACGGTTGATGCGGCTGGCCATGTAACTGAAGTTCGCAACATGGAGATTACCCCGGCTGCTATTGGTGCTGATGTGGCCGGTGCTGCTGCTGGTGTGCTTGGCCAAGATGGTGATGCTTCTACTGAGGCTACTGTATATGGCGCTCGTGCCTTGGCCAGTGAGGCTAAGAATGAAGCCGCTGCCGCCCAAGCTACTGCTGAGGGTAAGGTGGCCTCTGTAACCGCTGCTAACGGTATTGCTGTTGGTGGCACTACTACTGCTCCTACTGTTGGCATTAAGCTGGACACCAAGGGAGGCAATGCCGCCACATTGTCTGCTGATGGCTTGATGGTGACTATCCCCGAAGTGATCATCCCTGCCTACAACATGGTCAAGCTGGATGCCGCTACTGATGGCTATATTGCTACCTATCAGTTGCAGAAGGATGGCCAGCAAGTTGGCGTCAATATCGACATTCCCAAGGATTATCTGGTTAAATCCGCTGAAATCAAGGAGTCTACTGGCGATGGCGACCCCTCTGGTTTCCCTGCTGGCACTAAGTATATTGATTTTACTATCAATACTAAGGTCGGCATCGGCGAGGAATCCCATATTTATCTGAATGTCCAAGACCTTGTTGATGCTTATACTCCCGGCAACGGCATTGATATCAACGCTCAGAATGTGGTGTCTGCCAAGGTTGTTGCGGCTAATGGCTTGAGTGTTGATGCTGACGGCATTAAGATGGGTTTGGCTTCTGCTACTGCTAATGGCGCTATGTCCTCTGCTCAGTTTACTAAGCTGGGTGAGATTGCTGACAACGCTACTGCCAATACCATTACTCTCAATGGCGCTGTGACTGCTGATCCTACCTTCTATGCCCCTGTTGCTGGTGGTACTGCTGGTCAGCATCTTGTGTCTAATGGTGCTGCCGCTCCTACTTGGCAGGATATGCCCATCATTCTCAAGAAATATACTGCTCAGAATGGCGCTCTGACTGCCACTGGGGGCGCATTTACTTGGACTATCGCCGCCGCTACTCATGGTGTGACCTATCCTTCTAATGTCCAGCTATTTGAGTCTGTTACTGGGGCTATGGTCATGACTGACATTGCTGTGGCGGCTGGTGGCGCTGTGACCATCACCATCAATGATACCGAGTCTGCTGGTACTCTGGCGGCTAATACCTATCGTGTTGTCATTATTGGCTAAGGAGGCGTTATAAATGTCCTCTTATGGTAATAATTGTAGCTGTGGCCCCGGCGTACCCAGTGAATTTTATCAGATTGAGCGGAATGTAACGGATATTAACAATAATCCCCCATATCCCGACCCCAGTGGTAGTGGATATTGGATGATATATAACCCACGCAAGCGCAAATATGAGCAATCTGACGTGCCTGTGCCTGTATATACTGGCAGTGTCGAGTTTGACAATATCAATGGCGGTAACAGCACGGCACTTGTACCCGGTGTACACGACCGCGTATTGACCGCCCATATCCAAAGCCGCAGTGATACAGAGGCAAACTGGATTGCCAATAACCCCTTGCTGGCCGTTGGTGAATTTGGCTTGACCATTGACGGCGAGAACAAAGGTCGATTCAAGATTGGAGATGGCGTCAATGCTTGGAGCGGGCTGGAATATTATGGTACTGGTGGGGCAAGTGGGGATTATGTAACCGTTGAGATGCTGGAGAATGGTGAGGTTGCATTGCCCATTGCTTCCAGTTCTAAGGCTGGTGGCATTGTGTCTGCTATGGGCGACAATAATGTCTATGTTAATTCCACTACTGGCGTAGCCGAAGTTGCGGCTCTATCTGTCAATAAGCTGTCCCAAGCGGACGGCACAATCTTGGTGTTAAATGGCGGCGATGCCGATGACCTCAACGCCATTTGAACATAAAAACAAATCGAAAAGGAGAATAAATAACTATGCCTGAGAAAATTATTAACTCTCGTCTCCAGTTCCTTAACGATACCGCTGAGGCTCTGGCAGAGCAAGGTACTGCTATCCCCAAGGCCGGTGAGCCTGTCTATGAAAGTGACACTCGCAAGCTGAAAATCGGTGACGGCGTGACCCCTCTGTCCGATCTTAAATATTTTGGCGGCGACTCTGCTAAGAATTTTGATGTTGTCCCCACTGAGGGCGAAGATGACGTGACCGCCATTGCCCGTGTTGCTGGCGCTGCTGAGCTGCATACTGGCGACACCGCCATTGTCAAGCGTGTCATTTCTGATGACAAGACCAGCTACACCGCCTATGTCTATGATGGCGAGTGGAAGGCTATGGACGGCAATTATCGTGCTGATAACGTCTATTTTGATGACGACATTACATATACTGTGGCTATTGGTACTCTGGCCAAGCCCTCTGGCTCTGCTAAGTTCAATGCTAAGGGCAAGAACGTTGAACAGGTCTTTTCCAGCTTGATGGCTCAAGAGGCCAACCCCACCAAGTCCAATCCTGCTGTTTCCTTCACTACTCAGACCAACTTTGGCACCTTTGAGATCGGCACCAAGAAGAATCTGGTCTATGCTTGCTCTCTGTCTGCTGGCGGTTACACCTATGGCCCTGATACTGGCATTACTGCTCAGAGCTGGTCTGTGACTTGCAATGGCGAGACCAAGGAGACTGCTTCTGGCACCTTTGAGAATGTTGTGGCCGAGGCTACTGCCAAGAAGATTACCGCTTCTGCCCAGTATGGCGATGGTGCTATCCCTGTGACCAACCTCGGCAATGCTTATCCCGCTGGCCAGATTAAGGCTGGTACTGCTTCTAAGGATTCCAATAGTCTGGTTGGTGTGCGGCATATGTTCTATGGGCCTCTGACCACTGATGCCGCTCTGGATAGTGCTACTATTCGTGGTCTAAAGCATGAGGCCGCTGCTAAGAAGACCATTACCACCTTTGGTGCTGGTTCTGGCGCTAAGAAGGTTGTCATTGCTTGCCCTGCTGGCTACAATGTGACCAAGGTGCTGATGCCCAGCGCTATGAACGCCGATGCCACTGCCAGCTTTGTCAAGCAGGCTGGCACTGTGATGGTTGAGGGTGCTGAGGGCTATACCGCTGTTGCTTATAGTGTCTGGGTCTATCAGCCCGCTTCTATCGACAGCACTGAGACTTATGCCGTCACCATTGGTTGATTTGAAGAAGGAGGAAATATAATATATGGCTACTATTCTAAATAATGCCGCCTACATGGCGCTTCCCATGAACATTAAGCGCGGCAACCCCATTCCTCTTGATACTACTGCTGTCTGGTACAGCAAAGCCGAGCTGGACGCCTATGCCGCTACTGGCGCTACTGCCTATGTCGGTCAGGTACTGGCTCTGGTTGAGAACGGTGCTGTTGGCGCTTACATGATTAGCGATGAGGCTGGCACTCTGGTCAAGCTGGCTCAGACCACTGCTACTGGCGACCTCGCTGGTGATGTCGCTACCCTACAAGGCCAAGTTGCCGCACTGACCGAGAAGGTTGGTAAGGCCGCTGAGGGCGAGACTGCCGCTACCGGTCTGTATGCTCTGATTGCCGAGGTCAAGGCTCTGGCCGAGGCTAAGGTTGCTTCTGTCAAGGCGTCTGACAAATCCATCACTGTTGGCGGTTCTGCCACTGAGCCTACTGTTAAGGTTGCTATTGCCGCTGGTGATGACAATGCTCTGACTCTGGCTGCTGATGGCCTCAAGGTCGTTATCCCCGAGGTTGCTGTCCCCGAGTACACCATTGTTGCTAAGGCTGACGCTGGCGATTATAGCGCCGTTTATCAGCTGACTAAAAATGGCGTTGCTGTTGGTGCTGACATCAATATCCCCAAGGATATGGTGGTTAGCTCCGGCTCTGTCCAGACTTTTGCCGCTGGTGAGGTACCCGCTGGTGTAACCGAGCCCGGCACTTATATCGTACTCGTTCTGGCTAATGCCACCAGCGATAAGCTGTACATTAAGGTCGATGACCTGATTGAATACGTCACTTCTGGCTCTGCCGAGGGCGACATGGTATTCGTCAACATTGACCCAAAGACCCATAAGGTTACTGCTTCTCTGACTGACGGCACTGTCACTGAGGCCAAGCTCCATAAGGATGTTGCTGATAAACTGGCTAAGGCCGTGTCTGCCGTTCAGGAAGTCAAGACTGGTACTGCTAATGGCACTATCGCCGTTGATGGCACTGATGTGGCTGTTACTGGTCTGGCTGATGCCGCTTATGCTACTGTTGCTTCTCTGAACCAGACCGCACAGGATAAGGTTGACGCCGCTAAGTCCGCTCTGCTGGGCACCGAGGCTGATGACTCCACCAAGGAGACTATCCGTGGCGCTCGTAAGCTGGCTGAATCTGCTGGTGCTTCTGCTCTGTCCGATGCCAAGACCTATGTTGGTGAGGAGCTGGGTAAGCTGGCTCTGGATGATGCCGCTGAGGCAAAGAAACTGGTAAGCGCCGTCAAGCAGGAGAATGGCAAGATTACTGTAACTCGTCGTGAGTTGGTTGCTGATGACATCCCCACTCTGGCCGTTTCCAAGATTGATGGCCTCCAGACCGCTCTTGATGCCAAGCAGGACAATCTAACTTTCAACACTGCTTATGACGCCTCCACCAATAAGGCTGCTACCATGACCGATGTTGGCAATGCCAAGGACGCTCTGATTGGTACTGCTGAGGACACCAAGGCCAGCGATACTATCAAGGGTGCCAAGCTGTATGCCGATGACAAGGCTTCTGCCGCTGAGACTGCTGCTAAGGCTTATGCTGATGGGCTGGTAACTGGCGACGCTGGTATCACCAAGCGCGTTGAGGCTCTTGAGACTAAGGTCGATGTAGCCAAGGTCAGCACTGCCATTTCTACTGCTAAGGACGAGGCTATTACTGCCGCTGGTGAAGCTGCCGCCACTAAGGATGCCGCTCTAAAGACTGCTATCCTTGGCGAGGAGGGCTATGCTCAGACCGTCAAGAGCGCCTATGACCTTGCAGCTTCCAAGGCTACTATTGCCGATGTTGAGGCCAAGAACTATGCCACCAAGACTGAGGCTCAGGGCTATGCCGATGCCAAGGATGACGCCATTGCCGCCGCGAAGAAGGCTGGCACTGATGCCATGGCTAAGATTGGCGAAATCCCCGAGGGGGCTACTGCCACTACTGCCATCGGCTATGTTGATGAGAAGATTGCTGCTATTCCCGCTCAGACCGATTACACTGTAACCTGCAATGCCACTACTCCCGAGGGCTATGCTAAGCGTTACACCCTGTCTCAGTGCGGCAGCCAGATTGTTTCTATCGACATTCCTTCTGACATGGTGGTCAGCTCTGGTAAGGTCGTTGAGAACCCCGCCGGTCAGACTGCTGGTACTTACATTGAGCTGACTTTGGCCAATGCCACCAAGGATAAAATTTACATCAATGTTGGCGATCTGATTGAGTATGTGACCGGTGCTGAGGCTGCTGATGGCATTATCACCACCTCTGTTGACGCCAATCATATACTGACCGCTACCATTGGTGATGGCAAGATTACCAAGGCTAAACTGGCTACTGCTGTCCAGACCTCTCTGGGTCTGGCTGATACCGCGCTTCAGGCCGCTGCTCTTGAGCCTTATGCCAAGACCGCTGATGTCGAGGCTGGTTATGTTGCCAAGAACGGCACTGACCGTCTGATGACCGCTGATGAGGGCACCAAGCTGGCTAGTATTGCCACTGGCGCTCAGGTCAACGTTATCGAGTCCGTTAAGGTTGGCGGCGTTGCTCTGGATGTTACCGAAAAGGCCGTTGACATCACTGAGATTAGCACCGACCTGCTCAAGCAGGGCACTATGACTCTCGTACTCAAGGGTGGCAATGCTGCTACTCTTGCTCAAGGCTAATTTATTTATTCTCTAACAATATATCACAATATGGGTGGGTCGTCAAGCACGGCTCACCCATATTTATAAAGGAGGATGCTTATGGCGACTAAAACGATAAATGTAAGACTGCCGCTTAGTCGTGATACAAGCGCAAACTGGACAAAATATGACCCCATACTGCTCAATGGAGAGGTCATTATTGTAGATACTGACGCTGGCGAAGTAAGATATAAAGTTGGCGACGGCACTAAGAAATATAGCCAGCTGCCATTTGATGATGAGGCCGTCAAGGCGTTGATTAGCGCTAAGATGGCCAATGACGCCGTTGAATATTATACCACCACAAATCCTGCTCTGACTGCATCCTCTGGCGTATGCACATGGAGCGTTGCCCACAATTTGGGTAAGAAAGTGGTATTTAATATCGTTGAGGTGGCAAGCAATGAGGAAATTATGGCTACTACTATCATCCCCAACGATAACACCATTACTGTTAAGATTGCATCCACGGCGAATATCGCTGCTGGTAAATATAAAATTACTGTGATTGGCTGTGAGGTGAGCGCATGAAATATATAGGTTTATATAGTGACCCCCAAGATATTGCCGTCAAGAAGAATGTTGATGCCGTAGCTGACAGGGTAACAACTGCTGAGGGTGAAATTGATGCGCTTCAAACGGCCGTTGATGGCAAAGTTCCAAACACTCGCAAAGTAAACAATAAGGCGCTATCTGCCGATATTACTCTTACTGCATCTGATGTAGGCGCTGTTGGGCTGAGTGGCAATGATACTATCGCTGGCACCAAGACATTTAGCGGTGCGGTCAAAATGAATGGCGGCGTTGATATTAAATCCGGCGGTAATGCCGTGCTTAATATTGAGGGTGTATCAACCGACGTTGACTACATTGATGTTTGGGTTGATGGCGGTTCCAATAAGAATCGTCCTCTTGTACTGCAAACCAACTCTAACACTACTGGCAATGTGGGCATTGGCACCGCTACGCCCAGCTCTAAGCTGCAAGTTGTAGGCACTGTGACTGCTACGGCGTTTAGCGGCGATGGCTCTGCATTGACTAATATACCATACCCTGTTACCTCTGTCAATAGTAAAACAGGTGCTGTCACGCTTACAGCAAGTGATGTAGGTGCTCTGCCCAGTTCTACTGTTATCCCCACTGTGCCCGACAATCTTGTTACTTATGCTGCTGGCACTACTGTTGAGGGCGTAACTGGGGTAGATGCCGATACCCTACAAGGTCATGCGGCGAATTATTTTGCTACTCAAGCCGGGCTTACTGCGGCTAATACCAGTATTTCCACTAATACCAATAACATCACTGAATTGTCTACTAAGGTAAGCAGTGTAGAGAGCAGTATTGGTGGCATTCAAACCAGCGTCAATGCCAAACTTGATAAATCTGGCGGCACTATGACTGGCGCTCTTGTTGCTCAGAACAATGCCAACTATGCCACTAAGCAAGTGCGCAATATTATTATCTCTACTGCTGACCCAAGTGGTGGTAGCAATGGTGATATTTGGGTTAAGTACACTGTGTAAGGATGTGAGGATATGGCGATTAAAACAGGCGATATTCTCAACTACTCATATACTGGCGCAGTACAGACCGTGACATTGCCCAAAGGTCAATATAAGTTTGAATGTTGGGGTGCTCAAGGCGGCTATCGTAGCAGCTCAAGCTATGGCGGTAAGGGCGGATATAGTGTTGGCACCATCACGTTGACGGCTAAGACGCAGTTATACGTCTATGTTGGTGGGGCTGGTAATACCGGTAAGACCAATGGCGGATTTAACGGCGGTGGTAAGCGCAACACCTACAATGGCGGTGGCGGAGCGTCTGATATTCGTATTGGCCAAGACAGCCTATATGCCCGCGTTATCGTTGCTGGTGGTGGTGGCTCTGATGGTGCAACCAACAAAAATGGTATGTATGGTGGCGGTACGACTGGTGGCAGTAGCACACAAAGCTATGGTACTGGCGGCTATGGCGGCACACAGACCGGCGTCTCCAGTTCTTCTTGGCAAACAAGCTCTCAGTCATCCTCTACTACCACCCAATCTGGTGCATATGCTGGTTTTGGATTTGGCGGCAACGGTATCTATTATGCCAATGGCTATGGCGGTGCTGGTGGTGGCGGCTGGTATGGTGGTTCTGGCTCCTATCCCGATGGCTCTGGTGATGACGACCGTGGTGGCGGCGGCGGCAGTGGATATGTATATACATCCTCTACTGCTTCAAGCTATCCAACTGGATGTTTGCTCAATTCTGCCCATTATCTGTCTGATGCAAGCACGACTGCTGGCAATGCTTCTATGCCGAGTACATCCGGCTCTACTGAGACTGGTCATAGCGGTGACGGCTATGTCCGTATTACCGTTATTTCTGCTCAATCCGTAGATATGCCAGTCAATGTAGGTGGTACATGGAAAACTGGCAATGAGGTATATGTAAATGTCGGCGGCGTATGGAAGCCCGCTGATGCAATATATGTCAATGTAAATGGTACATGGAAGGAGTGTGGATAATTTGGCGACTGTTGTAAATTTGAAAAGTAAGGATGGCACTACCTTGCTTTATCCTAAGACGCTTATAGCCGCTGTGCAGAACGCCGATGGTAAGACGGTTGACCAAATCGCCCTACTCAAGGACAATACCACGGCATTTACGCCTACTGCGGCATATCAACCGGCAACTAAGAAATATGTAGATGACAATAGCGGCGTCAATGTTGTGCTGTCTGCTAATCAGCCGACTGGTGCTGTTGCTGGTGATTTTTGGTTTGAGGTGGTGTAACCTTGGCCATTATAACTCAATTAAAAAATAAAAGCAATGAAGATATTGCTCCTGTTACGCTTATGTCCCTTGCCGTGCGGGCTGATGGTCAGCGGCTGGATGAGTTGGTGTTACCTAAAGATAACACTATTCCATTCATCCCTGATGGCGACTATCAACCAGCTACTAAGCAATATGTAGATGCTAAGCAAAAGGTGCAAATGACCTTATCGGCACAAAAGCCAAAGAATCCAAATGTTGGCGATATTTGGTTCAGTTTGGCGCATCAATATGTGTGGAGCGAAGTCGATGAACTTGGCTATACATTCGCCAATATCGACGCTCTCAACTTGACATGGGCCGATGCGGACGAGGGCGGCTGGTAATATAAAATTTATAGGGTACAGACGGGTGCTTAATCGCATCTATCTGTACCCTATTTTTTTTACTTCAAATTAACAATGAATCGACCTCAAATAATGTTCAATTATGTACCAATTATTAGTACGAATATCACAGGCATTGTTTGGGCTATTCCACGGTTGGGCGAATAGAATGGCGTGGTCAGATGTACATAAGTTATGTGGATTATCGTCAATTCTGACGTCTGCTTTAACCGCCATCTTATCCTGTGCGACAATCACATTGCGTTCATTGATAATATCGTTATCAAATGCGGCCAATGTTCGCTTGATTTTATATGACAGCATATCATGAAAATGGCTGGCTGTGACCAACTTGACATCGTGCCCATCTTTTATCATATCTTGCAGCACTTGAACGGCAAGCGGGTTAATTTCCACAACGTCCCAGAAATGTCGCTCATCAAGCGGCCCCCATGGATTGATGAAATGGAGGCCATACCATGTCCAGTATGCAATGTCGCTCTTGACATAATTAGTGTGATGGCGGTAGTTTAGAATGGGGAGTAATACATCCGACATATTATTGACGACATCATCCACATCCACTACAATTCTCATAGAATATCGCCTCCTTCAAAATCTCCTTGTATGCCATCGAGCAACCCATCAATCCATCCTTCTTCATAGCCTCTGTCATATTGTTCAAGCATGGTGTTAAGCAACTGCATCCAAACACAAATGGCGTCTGGCTCGTCCATCATATCCATTGACATAATTGGCTCATTTGGGTCATAGTATGGGTCGATTGGGTTAATACATTGATTTCCGTCTGGTTCGATGCTGAATGTCGGATAAATCATAGGGTGCCAGTATGGCCAAACCCGCCACCACGGTCATCCTCCATATTTAGCTCATCAACCTCAATCATGTTGACAACAGGCACAGGCAGGATGGTAAACTGAGCAATGCGCTCACCATGTCGCACATACTGGGTAGTGGTACCATCATTATGAAGCGGCACAAATACTTGGTCACGATAGGAAGAATCGACCACGCCAGTACCTTGGCAAGGTCGCAAACCACGCTTAGTAGCAATGCCGCTACGGGCATAAATGGCGGCATAATAGCCACGAGGAATTTCCATAGCAATGCCCGTGGGAATCTTGGCGGTACAATGAGGCGGGATTTCAATAACCCCGGCTTCACAGGTTCCATATAAAGTGCTGGATGGGCAATCACAATATACATCAAACCCAGCATCATATGGCGTTGCTTTCTCTGGCAGATGAGCCGTCTCGCTCAATTTCTTAACCTTGAGGGTAATCATCTACCTCATCCTCCATAGCGTCGTCCTCATCATCTGCCACAATGGTGGTGTATTCCTCGCCAAATTCTTCACGGCTCATAAACACCACGTCATTCCTATCAGCGTCATTAGCCGACCAGATAGCATTAACCACATAGAAATCGCCCTCGGCAGATAGCATGGTCACATAGCCATTCTTTAGCAGTCTGGACGCAACATCGGTAGCATCCTCAATGGTATAGAACACGAGTTCAACAGACATTAGTTATTACCTCCTTTATTTGCTTTGCCGCATGGATAAAATTCTGTGCATAGGCCATTACGATACTCACATAGCGGCACAAGAAAATCCTTAAATTCGGGATTAGTAGCAATTATTTGTGTGCAAATTTCTGCCATTACAGCGCGAGTCTCAGGAGAGGCTTGGTTGCACAGGCGTTTATGAGCAATAAACACCAGCTCTTGGGCATTGATGGACATGATATGGCTGACCATCTCGTCTTGTGGGGCTTTTGTGCGGTCATAATTGGATTGTCGGTCATTCCGCTGAGATTGTACATAGTGATTGACGCCGATGTGATGCCTCACGAAATGCACACTAACATAGTATGGAATGACCATTTTAATGCCAAACCATAGCTCTCTAAGCGGGCTATGCTCAGAAGCAATCAGTTTGTGTTTCCACTCATCAGTAGGGGCAGTTACAGATTTCTTGCCGACAGTATTGATGGTGCAGGTCTTACACCACGCCCAATCCTCATCGGTTGGATGTCTTAGCACTCTGACGCTAAAATCAATCAACGTAGCTACCTCCAAAATATTCATCCATGTCTGCATGTTCGACCCATACTTCAATCATGTCGAAATTCCCATCATTAAAGCAATCATATGCGCCCCAATCAACTTGCTTAACCTTCCATACCTCATCGTTGATGGACAGGAAGTCGCCCCTTCTTGGAATCAGTGCTTCGGCGGCGCTATTAAATACACGCTTATAGAAACACATCTCGCAAGGATTCTCAAAGAATCTTACGTACAGTTTCATTTGGCTGCTCCTTCCATAGGACAATTTTGTCCTCGTTTAGAGATTTATTCACGTCAATAATACGCTGATTAGCTGACCCTCGCCATAGCAACTTAGGGTCTTTTAGCAGTTGCTTGTATGGACCATCAACTACAATATCGCAATTGCACAGAAAATAAAGCCGGGAGACTTTTTTGCTATCCATCAATTCTTGCCATGTAAATCCTGTCCAAAGCCATACTGTTTTATCTAATTCATGCACTTTTTGGCATAAATCGACCAGTATTGCAATATCATCGTCGTTTTGCCACATAGCATCACCACCAAGAATTGATAGCCCGGCGCACCATGACTTGGCTACGTTGGAGACGATTTTATCCGTGGCATCAAATGTATATGGCTTACCATAGCAAAAATCTTGTTGTTCTTGGTTAAAGCAGCCAAGGCAGTGAGTATTGCAGCCAGATACAAATAGGGATGTACGGATGCCGGGGCCATTTGCAAAATCAGCATAAATTACGCCAGCATAGTTCAATCCTCCATCACCCCATCATGCTTTACTCTCATTTCGACCTCTTGCTGTTTGCCCTTGTTAAATGCCGTCTTGTAGTCATTAGTTAAATCGCTTTCGCGGACTGTTCCTTGCTCCGTAGAGCTACCGTGTCCAGTCTCTGCATTTAGATAAATCAAATCATAGTCATATATGTGTTTACGCTCTTCTCTAACTTTCCATGCTATCTGAGGCACGGTTTTATGATATACATCTGCAAGGTATCGGGCACAATCTGACTTTGTGGCAAACGTTAATGTTTCTCCCCGCCCGACAATTCGCACAGGCTTGGCACGTTCAGCCCTCGCCTTTTCAAGATTTGCACTCCCGGTCTTGCTTATGTTAGAGTGGTCGCGGTTGCGCATTTGTTCGCTCTTTGTGACGTATCTAAGATTACGCCAATCATTATTGTGGCTATTACGGTCTATATGGTCAACTTCCATGCCTTGCGGGCAATCTCCAAGCCAACACTCAGCCACCATACGATGTATCATGCAACGGATGATTTTATCCTTTACATGAACAAAAGCGACATAATATCCACTTTTAGAATGGTGCGTGTCGAGTTTTATGCGCAGTTGTTTTTTTGATTTAACGTTTCTAAATATTGTCCCGTTTTCATTGATTTCGTAAAGAAACCACAAAGATTTGATTTTTCTAAACTCAAGGTTTGAATTGTTCATCTCTTGATACCCCTTTAATAATTATTTGATTTCTGACCGCGCAAGCAGTCCAATTAAAGGAACTCTGCACAATAAATGCAGATTTACGGTATTTAGGGGCTTACAACTAATGTTTACCCCGTTACACGACGTAAACGCTTGATATTACTACCGCCACAATTAGGGCAAGTATCTACAATATCGCCGCAATGCCCACAATCCATGCACTGGTCATTGGGTACATTGATGGCAAAATAGGGAATGTCTTTGTCCATAGCATAGTTGACCAGATCCTCAAGCCCATCAATATTGTTTTTAACGTCGCTATCGAGCTCCACATAAGTGATGCAACCAGCGGAGGAATAGCCAGTCAACTGGCTCTCAATGTCAATCTTTTCAATGGGATTGATTTTCTTCCATACGGGCACATGGATAGAGTTGGTAAAATATTCCTTATCAGATACATTGGGAATTTCGCCATACTTAGCCTTAAACTTCTGCATAGCGGTATAGCATAGATTCTCGGCAGGAGAATAGTACACGCCGAAATTAAGTTGATGCTGTTGTTTGAACTCGGCGCATCTATCCTTAAATAGTTGCTCAATCCGCTTGGCTAATGCCATACCCTCATCTGTGGTTTGGTCACAGCCGATAAGAATTCGCAATGTCTCAGCAAGACCAAGCTGCCCCATAGCAAGAGTGCCATGCTTTAATGCAGAGCGGATGCCCTCATTGGGTTCATATCCGGCCATTACATGGTTTTCATACATAAACTTGGCGCTGTCGGGAGATTGGCTGCAAATCCAATCAAATCGTTCGATGAGCATATCTTTTGCTTCGTGGATTTTGGTATCAAGAAGAAGCATGAAGCAATCAATAGTATTGGCATCTGAATACGCGGCTTTTGCTATTTCTTTAGCTTCCATCGCCAAAGTAGGCATGATGATGGTTACAGGGCAAATGTTGCCACGACCATCCTTAGTTTGACCCATGCCGTTGATGTCCCAGCCATTGGCGGTTCGACAGCCCATTGTGCTAAAATATGTCTTTGGGTCATTAACATCATATCCAGCATTACCAGACCAATCAACATTGGCATAGTTGGGATATAGCCGCAAAGATGTAGATTTAAGAGCGAGCCTAAACAGATCGTAGTTGGGTTCACCGGGATGACGGTTTACGCCGTTCATACACTGGAAGATACCACAGGGGAAGATGCTTGTACGGTGTAGCTTGCCAATACCCTTGATGGATACATCAAGCAATGCCTTAATAACCATGCGACCTTCGGGCAAAGTGCAAGTGCCATAATTGATAGATGTAAAAGGAAGCTGGCAACCAGACCGACTTTGGAGTGTGTTGAGATTGTGGTACATACCCTCGACAGCTTGATAGCACTCACGCTCAGTCATATCCATAGCATACTTATATGCGCTACTCATAGGATAAGACTCGATAGGTGTATTTGGGGTGCATCTATCGTCTACTGTAATATCGAGCCATTTACAGCCGTCTTTCCAATGCTTATAGAACGACTTGCGCACATATGGCACCATCGTCCAGTCAAGATGAGTAGCGCTTACGCCGCCAAACTGCTGAAGGCTCTGCAACTGGAAGATAACAGCCACAAGCTGAAATGCCGTATTGATGCTTTGAGCAGGTCGCACATCTGTCTGGCGAGTATTAAATCCATTGGCCAACAAATCGTCAAATGGAATTGACAGGCAGTTGTGCATGCCAACGGCATAGCTATTGAGGTCATGGATGTAGATTTCGTTGTTAACATGATTGGCTCTGGCCATAGGAGACACGATGTATTCAAGTGCATATTGCTTATTTACAACATCACTTGCTTCACCAACTCGACCGCCAAAGCTATGTTCATCGACATTGGCGTTCTGATTCTTTACATCTCTGGCTTCCAGCTTTTCAGCGATAGCATCCATAAGCTGAGCGTATTGATTACGGGCCATGTTGTGCAAATATCGATATTCCACATAAGCCGTTGCCGCTTCTTTATATCTGCTTGCCATCAGCTTCTTAACTACTACATCTTGAATGGCCTCAACGTGCAAATCCTCGCCCTTGGCAGCTACCTCATCAGCGACCTTATGAGCAAAAGACTGCATATCATCTGTTACGCCGTCTGGATAAGCCTCAACAAACGCTTTCATAATTGCCTTAGAAATCTTATCCTTGTCAAAAGGGACGATACGGTTATCTCGTTTAGTTACCTTCATTCCACATCCTCCTCCATATCAACAAGCTCAATAGTGTCACTAATCTCACCAGCATATGCCGGTTCATATTTGCCCATTGAGGACAAAATATCGGCCACACCTACATAATCACGGTCATTTGTTTTAGCATTTTCAATGGCCGCCGTGAAATCAAAATCATCCTCAACAACCAATCCATGATAAATTCGCTTCTTCTCGCAAATAATCAATCTTTTCAACCTGCTTCCTCCTTTCCATAAATTACCACACTTGTGATATTTGTGTCCATGTCTACACATTTGTTGATTTTGTCAATGTCACCAATACGCCGATTCAATGCAACCCGCACATCCATCTGACCCGGCATATTCAGCAACTCCCAAATCAACTGTTCTACGGTCATAGAGTTAACCTCCTTTCTACACATTACATTGTATCAGAATTATGTGTCGTTGTCAACAGTTCTTTTAACCATGTATCGCGGATTTCATTAGAAGCAATAGATAGCCCCTGCTTGATTGTGTCAAAATCGCCAATAACGATTAACCCATCTCTTGCGCGGGTGATGGCCGTATATAATAAATTTTTGTTAACCATGAAGTCATGACTTTTATCAATCAGCACAACAACGATTTTAGAGGAGCTGCCTTGCGCCCGATGGACTGATATGCAGTACGCCAACTTCAAGTTTGCTAAAGATTTTATCTCATGCCTGCCATTTTCAAAATCAACAAGAAAATGATTAGCCCTATCAGCCCTATCATACCGCTTGCCCTTTAACCAGCCAATATCGCCATTTGCAACAAAATCCTCATCTGTTGGGCCATAGCTATTTTTTATATTGATAACACGGTCATTTAGTTTAATGTCGCTATTTTTGCGCACTCTTGGGCTGAGATTGTATTTATTTGATATGCGCCTGTTTATCTCGTCTGCCCCAACGTGCTTATTAAAAGGGCATAGCATCAATATATCATCTTGGCTATATCCTTGCCGCATGAGATCGTCATATATGCCTACTGTTTGCCCAATCGGGTCGTTGCTTGTTGGGATAAATTGATAATCGTCAAACTGCTTGATTAAATTAGTAGAATTTCCATGTCGTACATCTGTGGCTATAGTTACTATGCCGCTTGTATTGTAGCGAAAAATCTTAGATAAGATTACACGAGGAACGGCCTCAGATTCAATAATATCGCGGATGATTGAACCGCATGAAATTGAAGCAAGCTGGGCTGAATCTCCAATAAAAATAAGATTGGGGCGATGGCCAATAGCACTAAGCAACATGGATAGTAGATGGACGCCGACCATGCTTATCTCGTCAATTAACACATAATCTGGGGCCCATGCGCCAGTTAAGAACATATGAATCGTACTTGCTTGACGGCCTGTGTAATGTCTAAGCATTTTTGAAGCAATGCCGGTTGGAGCCAAACATACATAGCTTTTATGGGCATCATCCAGCATATCAAGGATGGCATTAGTTGTCTGGGTCTTGCCACTGCCAGCCGCACCATTCACCATACACACGCTATTATCAGCCACCATCTGCAATGCCGCAATCTGTTCATCAGTTAGCTCAAAATCGCCATTATGTCGATATTTATTGACATCAACATCAAGTTTGATAGGATTAGCCAGTCTATGCTTGATGTGTTCGGCAATATTGACCTCGGCATTATATGTACCACGCTTACTTACCCAATGGCTTGCTGGCTCATAGTAGATACCGCCGTCATTCTTGACAATATCCACAATATGCCCCATGGCTTCTGTGCACAGATTATTGACCTGTCTGGCCAATTCACTGTCTTTCATGCGGGTATTACCATATGCCTCATTTGTGGCCAGAACATTATAGACAGCATATAAGCAGCGCTCACGACTATCTGGTGCGGCATAGTGCCGACTTTGGATAAGCTCATCAGCCGACTTAAATGCCATACCAACAATGCCAATCAGCACCATATATGGCCGCTCTTTGATGTCGATATAAAATTGGCTTGGCTCATCGGCATAGTGTTTATCCAGCTTATTGATAAACGGCTGAAATGTAATGCCATATTTGCTATAATCAATCATTTACGTTGCTCCACTATGACAAATTGCAGATACCATGCAACAGCAAGCACAAACATGGCGAATATAGCAATATCACGATCGTCACGGCCCAATACAAAGAGGGCAAATCCAATGGCCATACAGATAAGCGAGATGATGATACACACCCATATAATTTTCTCTGTAAATTTCAAAGAGACCACACCTTTTCATTGATGGCGCTCGACAATTTATCGAGCACACCATAGCAATGTTCTCTACTTCCCTCTGTAACTACAAATTTTACATTGTCGGTAGAAAATATCATGACCGCCCATTTATTTGCATCTTTTGGAGACTTTTGGACGCCAATGAAAGAAATATTATCAGTGTTTAGCATCGTGCTTTGCAATTTAATCCACATATTCATTAACCTCCTTTTCGCAATCATATTTCTCTAAAATGGAAATATTGATAATGTTACTATTTTCGTCTGTCCTACATCTTGCTATCTCGTGCCCAAGTAAATCAAGCGATTCAACAACATTCTTTGCCGTCCATTCGCTATAAAAGGCAGTGGCTTCCCCAATGAAGCCAGTATAAGATACACCGTCAATGTCATCAATTATCGCGCACTTATAATTGTCATACCCATCTCGGCCTTTTGTACGCTTTATAATAATATAGTCTTCCATATACAAAACAAATCCTCCTTATCTTGATATATTAAATATACCATAGACAAGGAGGACTGTCAAGAGGAAATTTTATGATTTATTTATGTAGGGAATGCGGATGGCAGCTCCAGCAGATAAACCTTTTGTATGTCATTGACGCCAAGAGATAGATACGCATTCGCGCTGTAGTTGTTGCTAATAGTCATAGTACTTTGGTTCGCAGTGTCTGATGGGTTGTCTGTTCTTACAGCTATTGTATAACTTTTACTTCCGGTGCTGTTGTCTGGGTATGAGTAATAGTAACTTCCAGATTCTGGTTGGCTGGTAGATATAAAGCCACACTGAATTGTGTCTCTTGGGTATGAATTTTTGCCAAATACTACTATCTCAAACCACTTCTTATCCCCAACAGCAGGAACAACGCCGAATCCAATGAGGTCTTTTGCGTATAGATGAGTTCCATTAAGAGCAGAGGTAACGTCTACTAACGTTGCCCCCCCCCCCGCATTGGGGTCAACATAATTTGTATTGACAATCATAAAATTGTCCTCCTTTGATTTAATTTATTAACAAAATCAGCACATTTAGCTGATTTTGTTATGCTAATTTAGTCCCGTTTCGATTGAGCCACCCAAGCAGACTAACATTGGGCTCTGTTTCAAAAGTAACAGTACGGTATTTTTCGTTAAGCCAAGAATATGTGGCCGTGTTTTCATCGTAATCGGTGGAGGTATATATCTTAGTAAATACATTGGTTGCATTTAATGTTGCCGTAGTATATGTTAAATGCCACTCAAATCCGCTATACGTTCTATATATACCTGCAAAATCTTCCCCATTAGATATAAAATTTATTTTATTTTCAGAAAAGGAACCGGGGCCATCTGTATATATCCTGAGATTTTCATTCAACAGCCATGTGTTTGCCGGGGGGGGTACTCTCCTTACGATAGATACTATTAAAAATCATACTATCATCCTTCTTTTATTTTTATTTGAACTCGACTTGCATATAGCCTGTCGAATTGCTCACGAGTATAATCCATCGGGCTAAATTTGTATGCGTCATAGCCTTGATTGTTATATATCAGACTGACAGAAAAATATGGCTTTAACTTGGCCGCTAATTTCTTCATTTTGACAACAAAGAATTTGAAATCATCATCGCCAATAATCTTATAGTCGCTGTCAAACCCGATGACCACATCATTGACCCCAAGCCCAAGCAGTAAGTCGATATGCCGCTTACTTATGTTAGAGCCAAATACAGCCAGCGTATTATGGATGTGCCAGCTGCTTGCCTTTAATACTGATTTTTCTGACTCAAACAAGATGACTTGACGTGATTGCTCAATAGCGGCCTTGTTTTGGTCAAATCCATACATAAAATTACTACTTGGAAACTTTAGCACAGTGCCATCCAACAAGGTAATAGGGCGATATTTACCCTTGTCTAAATCTACTAATTTTGTGTAGCGTCCACGGCATCCTACAAGTTGGCCATTATATGTAACTGGGATGCTGATACATGCTTGACGGCCATACCAGCCTATGCCGAATTTATCAAGTGTGTCCGCTGAAATACCATAATCCAGCCATTCTTGCGGATATAAGTGGTCAAATGTGGATAAGATAGCCGGGTCATAGATGGTTGGCTCTGTTGGTTCATCAATATCGGCATTGGGTAGCCATCGGCGCAAGTCACGTTGCCATGGGTCAATATCATTATTCTGCACACATTCATCTGCTGTTATATGCAGAATAGAACAAATATATGCAATAGATTCATGGAATGAGCAATGACGGATATGGCCAACCATCCCTATGATGTCGGTATGAATGTGACATGAATAGCAAAAAAATGATTTATTACTCATATAATACCACAGGTGCGGCTTGCTATTCATATAGTCCGGCTTATGGCATACAGATGGGAACACCAATGCTTGACTATTAGCAGATGCAAGCGGCACATCCATGCTATCCATGATGGCTATGACGGCATCTTCATCAATTTTGTCTTTGAGAGATTGAATGTCAAGCATATGCAATTCAACCTCCTATTAGATTTATTGGTTATAAACCAGCTTAGTGCGAGTCATCTCATACGGCTGATTATCTGCATTTGTACACCAACAATCTGTCCATCTGCCCGTATTCAAGTCCAGCTTACCCCATATCTTGAGGTGCTGGATTTGATGGCCGAATCGAACTTTGAATAAATGTAGGCAGCGAGTTGGCTTAATTTGGCATTTACCAGCATCTGCCATCATATCCACAATTTCTTTCTCTTGACGGCGCAATGGCATGATGATACCGCCAACATCCAGCTTATCTTGCATAGCACGGCTACCAGCCAAACATCCAGCATCCAGCACCTCTTGAGTATTAACTGCGGCATTGGTCTGAGAAAATGTCATAATTGCTACATTATTCTCAATGGCTATATCTTTGAGATTTGCTACAATATCCGACAATACTTGGTCAGATCGAGTAGCAACACCATTCTTCTTAGCAATATCGCTGCTTACTGCTGATTGCTGGCTAACATAATCAAATACAACATAGGCGACATCATGCAGTGTGGCATATTCTTTGATACATGCACGCAATTTATCATTAGTGAATGACGGCATAGTGACAAGATATATATTACTATCATGAAGAATCTGTATGGCTTTATCTACTCTTTCTTCTTCGCCATCTTCATACTTGCCATCGAGGATATTATAAGTTGCGACCCCGCTAATAGAGCCAACCAGCTTAGGTGTCAATTCCTCTTGAGCATTTAGCTCATACTGCAATAGCAATCCAGCTTTATGCTGATAACATGGATTCGGCATATAGCATTGCTTCTCATCATCCCATAGCTCTGGGCAGCATACCAATGCAAGGTTGTATAAAGCAATGCTGGTCTTACCAGAGCCAGATACAGCGCCATATAGGCTTAACTGGCCACGTTGCCACCCTCTTGCCGCCGTATTCAAATAACGGCTGAATGACGTAGCGCCATATGCCGGTTCTTCTTTGAATCGCTCTTTAACGGCTTCAAATCCATCACCGGCTTTAATCTCGCTGGTTGATTTGTCTTGATAGAATTGCTTGCGGATGTTGATTGCAAGGCCGTCATAGTAGTCAAGGATTTCTTGGATAGTGTATTTATCCACATCACCCTCAAATTTATCAATGGGGAATCCGGCCTTGCTATATTCTGTCAACAAGCTGTTTTTTCTTACTGCTTCCCAATAGACAGAAAAATTGTCTACATTGGCCAGTTGCTTAACGGCATCAATGAAGCCCGTCAAATCATTTTCATCAAACAGCCGCTTAACTTCAGCATTGTTCTTGCATAGTCCATAGATGTCCATAGCTCCAATTGAACCAGCACCTTTCTTAGCTAATGCAACAATAGCTTGATATAGGCGCAAATGGAGTTGATGCTGAAAATCGTCTTTGTCGAGCGGGTATTTATCGTTAATGGCCAAACTTGGCTTGATGAGCATTGCCCCTAAACATAAGCGGGCAGAATTGTGGTCATAGGGCAACTTACATCATTCCTTAAACAAATATATTTTCCTCAACATCACGCCGCACAATCACGGCGTCATCATCCTGTGGCATCCAATCAGCCACTTGCTGTCTCATACGCTTCTGCCAATCCCAATATTTCTTAGCGTCTTCATACACATAAGGCAATACGCCAATACCCTTATACTGCCGATTGACTACATTGATGCTATACCATAGCGCATATCTCATGCCAGCATATGTCATGCCGTAGTCAGCAATCATGCGCTTGATTTGAGCTGTGGCCACAATGAAATTTGTATCTGGGTCAAGCTGCTTAATGTAGTCAAGCAATGCTGTGCGGTCATCTGGTGGCATAGTAGGCTTAGGTTTAGGCGCGTGATCTGCCATCCATTCATCACGGCATTGCTCTGAGCACACATATACCTTTGTATTTAATGCAATGGCAGTAGATTTATCTACTTGTTTGCCGCATTGACGGCATTTAACTTGCTTGGGCTTAGGCATTTGCCATACCTACCTTGCGGCACTCAACCACGTCACCATCAACCATCTTGTGATACCACAATTCGCCTTCATATGCAATCAGGCGGATGCGAACGGCCTGCCGCTTTCCAAAATTGGTAGTAACACTGCCATATGCATCATCTGCGATAGTCTTGCCATAGCGAAGGATATCATCGGGGTTAACCGACCCGTCATCATCTTCAATAATCTCATCTACGACACAAAGAGGATATGCGAAATGGTTGCCATTACGGAAGCATTTACCGTCTTTATCCCCATCGATAACCTCACCCCATGCACCGTACTCGCTGGAAATGCCGAAAATGCTATTATCCTCAACATCCCAATTCTCACTATCTGCCAGTGCAGCTTTTACAGCTTCATCCCAGTCCTTAATGCGTACTTTCATGTTTATGCCCCCTTACTACACCAACTCAACATTATTGCTTTCAGACAGTGTGGCAAGTATATCGATGCAAGTCGATACCTGCTCTGATGTATGTTCATCATAATGATAACCGTATGTGACATACCATGTATGGTAATTCATCATTGCGTCATATAGGTTGCGAAGAACATTGGCTGCAGCGGCCATGTTGTTGCGCTCCTCATCACTGAGCCGAATCTGAACAGGTTTAGAAACAACATCCATTAATTTGCCCTCCTATTTATTTGATGGTTAGAGTATAGCAGATATTCAATCGGTTGTCAAGCCATAATCTCCAACTCAAGCAAAATTTTCTTCATTTGCTCATTATCTATATATTCATCAAGTGGCTGGCATGACAATATAGATAGCCCATATGGCTGATTGACCACTACCTCATCACGCACAGTATATCCGGTATTATAAGCTAAATTCAACCTATATACACGCTGCTCATAGCCACTTAGAGCTGGTATGTGAAATTCTCTTGGCCAATCACCGCACACATTGATTAGCCGGTCTTTATCCACCCATTGCCCATCAACTTCTATGCTAATGCTGTCAGCCATATTAGTACATAAGTCAATATATTGGCCATTGAAGTATATATTACCATGCCATTCATTGATATTACCGCTTACTATCAGCCGTGTTGGGTGGCTTGATGGCTGCATGGTATATATCGGCTCTTTGCCATTCTTAGTGACAATTCCCTTAATTTGCGGATGTAAATAGGGGATTGTGCGGTCAAGTGCGGCAAGTTGGCTAGGAGACCATTTACGGCTAATTGTCTGCTGGATGGTGATAGTCTGACCGTTTACATCAAGTGCCATGCGGATTTTGGCATGAGTGGCATAGAAATGGATAGCAATCTCATGTAGACTGCCTATTGCAAGAAATTTGTTGACCAATGCTATCACCACCTATTGTTACATCATTCCTCGCAAATCTCAACAATATGACGGCATAACTCAGATGGGATTACTGACCGCTCCTTGCTGCCTTTTAGCCCCTGCGTACCTGTGCGACTACCTCTTGGTGCTGGCTCATGGCATTTGTCACCATTATGGCACATTGGCTTAAATTTTGGGTCTGGATGGTTTGTCCAAATATCAGTCGGCTTCATGCGTGTATCGCCGTATTGACAATATGTGACTGTATATCTGGGTAATCCAGCCATCCATGTCATTTTTCTCATGCCGCCACGAGGATTCTCAATGAAATAATATTTTGGATTTAGTTCTCTAATCAACTCAAGAACGTGTTGGTCAACCGCGTCGCAGAATTTGGCGTAATCACTAACTGGGTCAAGATTTCCAGTGATGGGATTTTTTCTTCTGTGGTGGCTAATAGCTGCAATGCTAAATGTAGTGCAGTCTGGACTTGCCCAAATAACGTCGGGATGACCAAATTTGTCAATGACGTCTTGCGCTGTTACCGTCATGATGTCGGCATATAGGTCAATATCTTCAAAATTCTTATCCCATTCAACACTATATACATCATGCCCCGCTGCTTCAAACGCCTTACCAATAGAGCGTGTTCCAGCAAACAACTCAAGAACTTTCATATATCAATCACCTCTTATTGCTATTATAACAAAGAACCGAGCCTTTGTCAAGCCCGGTTCTTAGATTTTTTTATCGGTTACGCAAAGGGATTTACATCACTATCGTCCCAAGGATTAGTATCAGCAGCAGGTGCGCTATCGGCATTGGCAAATGGGTCGGAAGCAGGAGTAGAGTCGGCAAATGGATTAACAAACAACTCTGCGGCCTTAGATGCGGCAGATGTGGTCTTGGTTGCATCAAGACGCTTAATTTCGGGGACTTCAAACTTTCCACCACGGATAACATCAACAGACCGTACAGCTGCCACATAGGTACGAGTGCGTACCTTACCAGAACTGTTAAGAAACTCCTCTTCCCCCAACACCAATCCAACAATCTTACCCTTTAGCTTCTTTTCGTCAAAATCCCAAGTATAACCGCTGTTGGAATTTTCGATGGCGGTCGTGAACCCCTTGAACATGGGTAACGCCTTCTCTTTGTAAGACCGGATGAAAGAGCCAGCGTTTGGCCAACGCTTATCCGTTCTTGTATCATTTTTGTACTCATTGGCAAAGAAATCCTTATCTTTACCTTCACATACATCAAAAGAAACCTTCAGATATTCCTTGTTGGGAACATCGGTCGCATCTAGAATCTTAACTACATAACCGCCCGGTGCGAGCTTCTTAAAAGAGCCGCTTTCCTGAATTTTATCATAACCGCTAATCTTCTTCATTATGTTTTACTGCCTTTCTTTTTATTCTGTAAGGAGTGTTAAAAATCTCTTCGCTACTCCATCCATTCCTTACTCTTGCTAAAATTGTTTCATATGTCAATCCTGTTAGTTGCGAAAATTCCTGCGCAGAAAAAATACTACCTTGATATTCTATGCGCACATTGCTACTTCTGTTGCAGCATTGTTCTTGGTGTGTCGCCCATCTGCAATTCTCTGGGCAATAATTTCCATTGTTGTCATTTCGCTCAATTTCAAGCCCTTCCTTATAACCATGAGACATTGCCCAATCACGAAATGACTGATAATTATTCCACTCGTCACACACTGTAATTCCACGCCCGCCATATCTGTTATAGTTATGGTCGTTTGGATTGTTACATCTTTTGCGCATAGTGCTCCATACATAGTATAATTTACTGTTGGAATCGCCGTGCGTGGATGGGTGCCTATCTCGTTTTACACATCCACAAGACAATGTATTACCGGAACGCAAACAAGTACTTTGTACAATGAACTCGTTTGGATTGCCGCAAGCACACCTACACTTCCAGTATATTTTCTTCGGTTGAGTACGTGGGACTTGTTCAATCACAATTATCTTACTATCAGGAACGCCGTGTTCCCACATTTTCCATCCAGTCATGTCAATAAAATTTGATGAATGGACACCAATCTTACCCATCTTATATTCTCCTTACTCAAGAATTATTTAGAGTGAGCAAGGTGGAGTAAGCACCTTGCTCTAAATGGACGAGTTTGCAACCTCATTTCCAACCTCTATTTAATTATATCATATCTATCAGCAAATGTCAATAGATATTTAAAAAGTTTATTCGCCTTTAGATTTGCTCTTTGCAGTAGGCGCAACTGCCTTCTTCAGACCATAGTATTCACGGATAGTATCATCAACCATCTTGAGATCGTTATCAATCTCGACATCATCAAACATACCCATGGGTGACTTGCAAGGGTTAGTGCCGTCAGACTGCGTGACAAAATAATGCCGTCGCTCATCAGCTTTAGCCAGCAGAACAATGCTAAACAGCCCCTCAATGGTTAGCTGTTGGTCGAGCATCTTGCCCAGCGTCTTTGCTTTAACCTTGCCATTTTCATCAGTTTCGATATGCTGCATTACATACACAATGGTATCAGGGCTTGTGTCCTCCTGAATGGTGCGTAACATTTCTTCGTAGTTCTTGGCCATCTCAGTGAATTTTGTATAGCCCGTGATATTTGCCTTGTCAAAGCTTTCAAACGCCATAAGATACTGTGCGTCATCAATGACATAACTGAGGCGATTAGGGCTTGTTACAGCGCTCTTAATCATGCTATATGTCGCCTTGTTGACCGTCACCAGCCCATTCGTATTGCGGAACGGTAACGGCTTAGATGCTACATTGAGGATACCAACATCCTCTTTCTTGAAATTGCGGAGAGAAGCAGATTTGCCAGAGCCACTTTCACCCAAAACTAAAACAGCAATGCCTATAAGTCATCATTCCTTTCAAAAAAAATATTTATTTGCTTCATAAAACGCCCATGCAAATCCAGGCGGCGTCATAGCTCTCAATTCAGCATCAGTCGTAGGCTGGCCATGCCATGCGAGTTGCGGTATATATTTCCATGCCGATTTATGCAGGAACGCAAAATTAGGCTTACTACGGCCTTTGCGCTGATATAGCGGCAACTTATTCGGCACATCATCCCATTTGCCATACAACTTAGGCGGGATATTGAACTCGCCCCAAATATCAGTCGCCTTAGTCCATGGGTCTCCATATTCCCATGGTTGGAATGTCATCTTGGGAGCACCAAGAAAATCACGCAGATGCCCTCTTGGGTTTTCAAGCGCCCACCATTGCGGCTTACATTGCTCAATAATTCGCAAGCAAGCATTGACGATTTCCATACCGACATCAAAGTCACGCTCACGGTTTTCTGCAATGCAATTCAACACGCTAAATTCTGTGCAGGGTGGGGCAGCAAGTATGCCCCATACATTATCAGGCGGCTCATAAGTCAAGACATCATAGAACGGCAATGTGATAATGCGCACATCATAGCCATTAAGTTGCCAAGGGCGTGACCATGAGCCAGTGCCGCCACATAAGTCAAGGATGATTTTAGGTGGCATTGTCGCTTTCCTTTCTCTCGCCGTAGGAGCAAAAATCAACTGGCCACATAGCTAACGGCTCATCACCGCAAAAGTTAGAATTTCTACAAAACAGAATAGAATCGCAATATCTTTTTTCTGTTTCGTTTCTTCTTTCTGTGTCTGCGTATTTGCAATTTTTACAATAAACTACTGGCATAGCATCAACGCCGTTAAATTCCGTGATATCCGAAATTGCCTTGCCCATCATAGACAGCTTGAGTGCCTCTACGCTTTTCGGTTCCAGCCCCGTGTCCTCGTAGGCGGCGAGGCGCAGAAACCGCTCCTCTGGGATATTTCGCGGATACCCGTTTGCAAGGCGGCGCTCATACTCCTCTCGTTGCGCGTCAGCTTCGCGCTTATTTGTCAGTCTCTCCATCACTCCACCTCCCGCTTGTACTTTGGCATTTCCGCCCAAGCTTGCACGTCCTCCCAATCGCCACTTTCTAAATAATAGAGATTATTTCCGCCCTCACAGTCTATACTACAGATGTCTGCAAATGTGCCAAGCTTGGTGCTGATGAGGATTTCTTGCCCATTTTCCGGCATTTCGCTTTCAAAGATATATGATGGGATGATATTCCAAGGCCTATCTTCGTTTGTTTTATATTCATCGTATTCCTCGTCTGTAAGCGAACGTCTCACGACCTCATGCCATACAATTTGCTCTACATAGTCGGACATATCACTCCACCTCCTGCATCCAGAACTCACGGCGGCAGTCTGTGCACCCACCAGATCGGCTTAAATCGCAGACACACATCTTGTCAACATTTCTTGGACACATCCCGACAACGTCGTTATCGTCCATCATGCAGTTAGGCCACTGTTCCAGAAACACACTCTGTCTGGTCTTGATGGGGTGTTCTTTGGCCCACTGCTCGACGATGTCTACGATTTTATCTGCAATAACAGCTTCAAGGCGTGGGCATCCATTATCGTTCAATGGACAACTATTACAGATGGGTAAACTTTTACACATCCGCTCCCGCGCCTTAATAAACTCCACTGCATCCATTACTTATCAACCTCCTTCAACCGCCATCCACAATGACGACAAAAATTATCCTTCTCGTCCACAGGCAAATAGCACCTACCACAACGCCATGATTCATAATTTTCTTCCCAACACTCATAGCCGTTGTCATTGATCCTGTAGCCACTGGCATACTTAAAGTATCTGAGAGGCGTATTAGATACAATATCTTTCTGATATATGCATGATAGCACATCGCCCTTGCTTGGACAGACATCGTGATTATGGATTGCACATTGGTACACATATTCGTATCGGCTGCGCTCGCCTTCACCACTTACGTTCTGTCTACTGTAATCGCAGTAATTACATCCCATTGGCGCACTCCTCGCTCCCTTCAAAGATACAATCTTCACACTTGCCAGTATTATAATAGCAATCTCGGCAGTTGTCAATAACATCCATACATCTTTCTGCTCTTTCTTCTCTCCATGCTTTAGGGCAATAGCCATCTACACATTCAGGAGCACAAAACTTACCACAATGCTTCACATGCTTCACGCTCCTCATCAGTGTATTGACCGACAAGGTCACTAATATCAACCCTAAGTTCATCTGTGTTCCCAAATTTATCACGCACGTGAACAACCATAAAATCGCCGTCTATATATGCCTTGTCAACATACAATCCAGTATCAAAAACGTCTTTATAGTTCATCCATCAACCACCTTAAATGCCTTAATTTGCGTTTCCGTCTCACCAGTTTTAACAAACTCACCATTATCCAGCTTCTTCCATTTCGGTTTATCCTCAAGCACAACTTTAATGACATCTCCAGCTTTACAATCGTGTTTAGCCGCCCATTGCTTATTAAGACGATATGTGCGCTCTGCTCCATAAGCAAGATTATAAATTTTCAGCCATTTAGTGCCATATCCAGTTGTTTGGACATTAAGCACCAGATAGTCATTTACATCTCGCTTTGGGTCACTAAAGTTGCAATAGCCTAAATGCTCAATTTGCCATTTAGCCATGTCAATTACGGTCGTTTTCGGCATCTGCATTGAGCGCAAAATAGCAAGAATAATGCCGCGATTATCAAGGTCACTCAATGTTTTTTCTGTCACCTTGCCGCAGTATGGCTTGATGTCGTCTACATTATAACCCATGTCGGCCAATTTGTCAACCTTAATTGTCTTAGATTTTGCAAAAAGATTGAAAATTTTTATTCCTTCAAGCAGCGCCTTAGCTGGGCCAAATTCTGCAAAGTAGCCAATCTTGACAAGGATGTCTAACTGACGGCTATCCGGCTTATGAGCCATTGCTTCACGAGCAAATAGAAAATCAATGAAGTTGCTGAATTGCTGGTCACGCATTGAGTACAATTCCTCGGCTACATCTGCTGACATATACTTGATTGAGCCAAGACCCTGATAAATGACATTATTGTCTTTATCAAAGAAATATTCAGAACGAGAGTGGCGGAATAATGGGGCTTTAAGCACAATACCAAGTTGCTTAATCAACGCCGTGCCATTGTTTAGATCGTCATCGTTATTAGCATTATTAAGCAATGCCGTGCAAAACTCAATAGGATAGTAATATCTCAGATAGGCACATAGATAACCAATCATTGAGTAGCCCGTGCTGTGATTATAGCCGAACATATAGTTACTGCTATCTTCAATGATTTGTAGGAATGTTTTGGCCTCTTGTTCGGCCACATCACGAGGCTTAGTGGATTTATTACAATACCCCTCAAGAATCTGAGGCAATGCCTTTTGCAATCGGTCAATTTGCTTACGTCCAATGGCTCGGCGCACATTATCAGCATCAGACCCGCTTAGGCCACATATATCCTGCAAGAACTTAATAACATCCTCTTGAAACACCAAATAGCCATAGTTACCAGCCAGCAACTCATCAATCTGCTCAGATGGGTTATGGTTGATTTCTTTGTTAAACAGCCGTTCCCGATAACTTTCACCAGATGGCCGCAACGCAGCGTTAGTCAGCGACATATCATTGATGGCGTGTGGTGACATATTCTTTAAACATTCAAAGGCATATGACGACTCAAACTGGAATATGCCAACAGGCGATTTTACCATATCTTCCCATACGGCATCATCGTTCCAATTAACCTCATGAGATTTAGGATATGGTACACCAGCCAATTTACAAGTATCACGGATAATTTGTACATTGCGTAGACCAAGAATGTCGTACTTAACAAGCCCTGTTTCATGCACTTCTTCCATATTGATATACATGACCTGCTTGCCGTCATTGGCAATAAAGCATCCATAGTTGTCAATAAGGTTGATTGGGCTGGCCACAATACCGGCCGGGTGCATGGATTGTGATACGACTGTACCGTTTAACCCATCAAAGTAATAGAACAGGTCTGGGTAATCTTTTCTTGCTTGCTCTGGGTCGGCGGCAAATTCTTGCTTGACCTGCTTGACTTTATCCAGCGTATAGATAGAGTTTTTATCACGATATGCCAAAGCGCGACCAATCTCGTCAATACAACCCTTGTCATTGACTGTGCCACTTGCAAGGATATAGGCCGTCTTTTCTGTGCCAAAGCGATTGATGATGTAATCATATACTAAACAACGCTGATCTGGACTAATATCCACATCAATATCGCCCACCTCAGTGCGGTGCTCATTGGCAAAGCGGGCAAACATGGTATGCCAAGTAAATGGATTTACGTCAATGATGTCGCTGATATATGCTACCATAGAGCCGCCAACAGAGCCACGACAAAACCCAACAGGAATGCTATTGTCCCAGCACCAAGAAATCATTTCAGACATAAACAGCATAAAGCCGGTCATGCCGATTTTCTTGAGCACTCGCATTTCTTCTTTAATGCGGTCAACGTATGCCTGTCTATCAGCAGCGTTGATTACGCCACGCCGCTCCTTGTCTAACAACTTATCGCCAAGCACCTTCCACAGTGTTGCCTCGTCTTGTTCGCCATAGAGGATTGGGTATTTGAGTGATGTGTCAAGTTCAAATGGCTCAACACTATCGGCCATAACATTAGTGTTATTGATGGCCTCAAGATATATCTGCTCGTCAAGTACCCCCTGCTTGGCAAACATATCAACTAACTCATCGTAGCTTTTATATGTTAGATCGAACTTATCCTCATTAGCGAACTCAATCTTCTTAGCAAGCTGTAAGATGGTGCGGCACTCAGCTTTATATTGGTTAAGGCTATGCGTATCTGTACCAGCAATCAGCGGCTTGCCATATTTTTCTGCCATCTTGACCAGCCATAGATTATATTCTTTCTGCTCATCACTATTAACATGTGGCTGAATCTCATAGTAGTCATACGCCGCCAATAGCCGCTCATCAGTGTAAATGTCACCTTTACGCATTTTATTAAGCGGTGATGCCAAACAAGCAGAAATTTTAATGACGTTATCACTGATAGCTAAGAACTCATCAAATGTTAGACGTGGCTTATAGTAAAAATGGTCTGGATGGGTAGCCAATGAGCATAGGCGGTTAATTTCCATTACGCCATCATAATTTTTAGCGATAAGAATGGTATGGTAATTGTCACGTACTTTAGCTCCACCATTATCCGTCAGCGACTTGGTAAGATAGCACTCGACGCCATGCAAATACTTAATGCCTTGCTCATCACAATACATCTTTTTCTCTACCCAAGAATAGATGTTGCTAACCATGCTCAGTGAAGCAAATTGCTGTCTGTTCAAGTTCTTTAGCCTTATCTACATATAACTTATAGTTGGTACAACTGTCAAGTAGCGACTGTTCTGTATGCAGATGATAACAGCAATAGTTATTGAGCATATTATCCACCACCTCCTTCTCATTGATTAGCAATCAATAAAATTTATCTCTGTATTCCTTAATGCCGTCAACCAGCGCCTTCACATCCTCAACGCTGCTCTCAGGCCAAAACGATACCCTAATAACCTCACTGGCTTCTTTCTCAGTTAAGCCATATGCTCTAAGCACACGATAATCAGCATCCTCAGCACAGCTACTATGACCAATACCGATATAAACTTGTTTAGTAGCAAGATACTGCTGGAGAGCATCCGCATTGATGCCGGGTAGACGAATAGCGTTGATAGCACACGCCTTGTCTTTGCGGCATACGTCACTATGCTCAATCTCATTAGACCATAGCCCCTCATAGAGGTCAATCATTAAATCTTCATAGAGATTAGAGAGGTCGCTATTGGCAATATCAGCAACCGTGTCCTCAGCCGCATCAGTCAATGCTTCAACCTCTGCCACATTAAGTGACCCATGATGTAAGCCCCACTGGTTACGGATGTCCACGCCACCACCAAGTAGCTTAAACAGCCTATCATTAACCCACATAAAAGACAGCCCGGGGCAAGCGATCTTGTGTCCAGACATAAAGATGCAATCGGCATACTTACACACATTGCCCAAACTGACCTTGCCAAACGCCGCCGTACAATCGCAAATGAAATAAGGTGTAGCAAGCGTCTCTCTGGCATCATCCAACTGAGCACGAATCTCAGCTGGATTAAACACCTCGCCTGTGATGTGATCAACTAACTGATGACAATAAAAATCCATGGGATATTTGTCATAAGGCATACATTCATGGCCAAGTAAGCAGCAATCATGCTCATAAGGGCTATGCCCCCACCAGCCGTCAAATGGGCTAATGGCGTTAGACACTGCCTTATGCAGCCACTCAATGGCATCAGTAGCACATCTGAAATACACTACATGACCACCCTTAGCCCCAATAGCGGTTTTGATTCTATCCTCACAATCAATCAGCACCTTGCGCTCCTCATAGGCATAAGCGGCATTTGGATTGTACCATTGTTTACTTGTGTCAATGGGAAATTGGACAATAGGGCTTGTGCTGGCATAATCAAGAAAATGCACATCACTCATCTTCATCTTCCTCCATGCACACGGTAGCCATCTCACACCAAGCAAGAATCCACTTATCCAGCCCATCAACCCAATCCCGCATAAGTCTTAGGCCAACAGATTGCAATTCCCAGCATGGTTCTTTGGAGTTCCATTCTAACCACGCTACCACATAACAACGACCGGGCTCATACCACTTAACCAATTCAAACCGTTTAGGGTCAATCACGCCATCAAGCAACTTGACCGGCCGAATCTCAAAATCCTTAAATCGCATACTATCCCTCCTTTATCAAATATCATGAAACATCCAAATCAATCCAGCCACAATCACCACAAGAGCAATAATGCCAACAGGTGTATGAAACAGCAGCCAGTAAAAGAAACAAATCATATCCATCAACACCATAAAACAAACCTCCTTCATTTGATATATAGAGCATATCATAACAGAGGAGGTTTGTCAATAGGAAATTATAAAATTTTAGACGCAGAAGCCGAAAGCGACGCCAATTACCTTACTATTATCAACAAGGCAATCAGCACCAATCTGATTTTTATAATTAAACAATTGTATTTGATTCATCAAGGTAATATGTTGTATTGATTGTAGGGGTGCCCTTAAATGTACCACCTGTACCATAAAACATACTATCTAATGCGTTTGTTGCATAAGTACCAGTACCACTTGTAGGTATTCTATACTCTTGTGTATATGTACCTGTTTTTGTTGTGGATAGTTTAACTTTTGAACATTCATAGAATGTCTGATAATAACAACCAGTAGCTAAAGTAGTTGCAGGTAATTTAGGTATTGTTGTTAGTGATAAACACCCATAGAACATACTACTATAACAATAATTAGCTAAAGTAGTTGCAGGTAATTCTGGTGCTGTTATTAGTGCTGAATCCTTGAACATGTACATATAACAGTAATCAGCCATGGTTGGATGTTCGCCATTGAGTACAGTTTGGTAGTCTAACAGGTTTTCAATATTACCATCACACGAAATGTATGAATCTGTTGTTGAACGTGCGAATATCCATCTACTGTTCACCTCACCAGCAATCTTAGTGTTACCAGTACCTCTTAAGTATAGCTTATTATTTACACTACTTACTTCAGTTTTACCATCCCATACAGACCAGTCTTCAGTGTTTGTTGAATATTCTAATGTACCATCCCAGTATTTAGTACCATCAAATGTTCCACGAAGTGTAAATGAGCTTGGTGAACTAAATGTAAGATAAGGTAGTATAGCTGGCTTGGGTTTACGTACTATTGAGTTAAATATCATAAAATTTTATCATTTCCTTTCTTTTAGTTGTTTTAAGCCTATGTTGGATAATAAGAAATTGTGCAATCTTGCTCATCAAACTCAGGGATATTGATATAATATGTTGCAGTACAAGACGCGGCATTCGAATTATTTCCGTCCGTATGCCCAGTAGACGCGTCCCAGCTGTTTATTGAACGCACCAAGGCGGCTGCCCTATCTGCCAAACAGCCTACATTGTAATAGCGGCCAGTAATATAATAAACAAATGGGGCAGTAAATGTTGCAACAATATTCCCATTTTTCTTTAATAACGCCGTAACAAGAATGCGTTGGGCCGTAGAAGAAAACTCCACGCCAGAATCAATTAGGTCCTTTGCGTTTAGATAATACGAACCGCCACTACCATAGCCCTTTGTGTTTGTAAACTTAACCGTCTTTAGGGGGAATTGCCCCCCCCGCAGCATTAGCGTAGTTAGTGTTCACAATCATAATTAAAATTCTCCTTAAATTTTCTTAATGTATGCCAAGCTGACCCACTGGTTATTACCAATTTTGCCCCACCCATTAGATGTAGCAGATACGGTAACGACCGAATTGTATCGCTTAGAGCCAACAATTCGATAATTTGTACCGGGGCCATATCGCACATTTAGCGCATTTGCCGTAACTCGACCAACATATTCATTGGAGGCAGAATTAACATCCTTGGTATAACTGCCATCAATGGGAATCCAACCACGCCCATCTTCCAACTTACCCCAAATAGGCGCAGAGCCGGGACTGCCATCAGCAGTAGCAATGATATGGGCTTTATCACCCTTCTTCATGGAGCCATTGAGCGCATAATTAGCGCCGGGACCAGATCGAATGTTAATCTTAGACATGATAACCTGCACCCATCTATCTACCTCTTGAGATTGCTCCTTGAGATAAATGGCCAGCACATTGTCCACAGCTCGATTAGTAGCCAGCGTGGTTTTGCGCACACCATTAACCAGCAGACGGGTAGACCCGCCGCCGTCAAGGTTGATTGCATACTTCATGCCAAGACTGAGGCATAGAGCTTGTAGCTGGCTATAAATCATGCCGGGTGACTCAACACATACAATGAAATGCTTAGCATCGTTATACCCAACCACAGTTCGGCGTGTCTTATAATTCAGCTCCTTAGCATAGGCAATAGACTGAGCGACCCCATTGACAATCAGCACAGGATAGCCATTAACAAAATCTGTCCAGCGGCGATTATCATACGAATCATATACCAGCTTAGTAGTGTCACCCTTGGCCGTTCCCATGCCAGTACGATACTTGCTGGAAGAAGCATATGTCTTGCTGTCCACAACCAGTGTACCACAGGGATTGCCGGTGCTCATGTTAAACAAGCCGCCATTCACCAGCACAGTGGGCTTTACACCCTGCCGCTTATAATATGTCTCAAGCGTCTCTCTCGGCTGATTGCACACATCCAGCTTAATCTGCTCGATCTCGCTATTATCAATCTCTACAATGGTTACATAATTGTAACTTTTTGCTTTATATACCTTCATCGCTTATCCTCAACAATCATCACACATAGGGCACATTTTGGCGTTAAAAACCTCAAATTCCTGCACCTCTGGATGCCATTCCTTATATTTGACCTGTTTTAGCTTCTGGCCGCATACACAGCATCTATCATGGTCATATAGCCACTGATAGATGTAATGCTTGGGGGAATCGGAATTAAGATGCTCTCTTAGCCAAACCATGGTATCGGCTTTTACATCCTCGTCAAAATCATCCAAGCTGCAGGAGTTAATGGCCTCAACGACCTCAAACAGCATATTTACCATTTATCCACGCTCCTTTCAGGGCCTATACCATCCACGATATGCCCGCTTCATACTCTTGTCAAATACATAACGCCGACCAAACAGGCATAGATACTTGACATCAGGATTCTCACAGCTTTTCTTAACCAACAGCATACGTCTCACCCTCCCTCCATTTATTTGCATATTCCAATACATTATTGGCATATACTCTATGGCCGTCATCATAACCACGGTTATATGCTCTCAATGCAGCAGGAACATTGTAGTTGTTATTTTCAAGGCATTTAGCAAAATACTCAACGCCGTACATGATATTGTCTGCACTGTCAAGGCCAGAAGGAAAATATTTGGGATTCAGCTGCATGAGACCATAACAGCCAACAGAGCTCACACACGTCTCGTCAAAGTTGTTCTCATACTGAATCACGCCAAGCATAAGGCAATATTCAACGCCGTAGACATCACATGCCGTTCTAAGCGCATCCTGCAATTCATAGCTCAGCGGCACATCATCACGCAGATAGCCGGATTCAAGCAGGGCGGCGTATATATTATTCTGCTCATTGGGGTCTTCTGGGAACTCGGTGACGAGTACATCTGTGCTATCAATGGGCGGCGTAGACACAATAATTGTGGCACTATCGCCATAATTACCTTTATTCCACCCACCGGTCAGCACATAGATAATATAGCAAGCAGACGCCAGCATAAATGCAATAAACACGCAACAGCAAAACACCTCAATGCGGTGCTGCTCTCGCTCAGCCTTGCGATCTCGTCTATACATAATTCTCTACCTCTCTTTGTTAGGATATTGCTATTATAGCATACTTGACCGAGGCTTGTCAAGCATTAAAAGAAAATTTTTGTATCAGCCGTGGCGCATACAACCTTGCTGGATTTAGCATCCTCTACAAGCGCATCTTTTAGCGCATTGCAAAATGCTGGTTTATATCGGTCATCGCCATGCACCAGCACAATTTTGTCATAGCGGCAATGGTCTGTATAGTAGCTCATCAATTCATCATAGTTGGCATGGCTGCTAAAGCTAACAAGGTCGGTGATATTAGCCCGATTGGCCACATCCACGCCATTGACACTGATAAATTTATCGCCACGCCGAATCTGCGAGGCCATATTGTTCTCGCCGCTATATCCAGCAAACAGCACATGATTATGCGGATTGGGCAAGATAGATTTTAGCCACTCTACTGCTCGACCACCATTGAGGAATCCGCTGGCAGACAAGATGGCACATGGCTCATTACTGGCTTGTAATGCTTGGCTCTCTGTCCATTCAGATACAAAATGAAGGTTGCCCCATCTCATAATGTCAGCCCATTCATCTACATCCGGCCAAATATTGCAAAATTTCTGTGACAATGGCGAATCAACAATAATTTTTGTCGAATTGTCGATCTTGCCGTCTTGCCACATTTTATACATAACATAAAGCAAAATTTGTGTACGACCAAGCGAGAAACAAGGGATAATGGTACGGTGCTTCTCACTTAAAACTGTACTAATTTTATCTATATCTTTAGCCCTATCGTAGGCTTTATTGGGTCTTGACGGCTTGTTATATGTATTTTCGCCAATCAGCAGATTGCAATATGGCATATCCTCTCTTTGCTCAACAAACGGCTGAGGGGTAATGCCGCCAATATCGCCAGTGTAGCCAAGCCGATGATGGATTGAACCAGCAGTAAAATCCATATATACCTGCTTTGCATATAGGATATGATTGGCATTGAGATATGTCATGGTCATGAATGGCGTTTCATATATATCATCAATCTCAATGCAGCGATTCAGCGCATGGTCAATATCAGCTTGAGTGTAAAACGGCACAGCTTTCATACCATGCTTGTTTTGCAGCTTTTGGCAATCAGCAGTAAAAATTTTCATGCTATCTTCCCATAGCAGCCGCAAAAATTCAGTTGACCCAGCCGGGACGACAATGTGGGCCTGACAACCTTTGGCATACAAGGCGGGGATTTGGCCTGAATGGTCAATATGGCAATGACTCAAGATAATATAATCAACCTCTTTGGGTCTAATCTTCTTGAGCAAATCACGATTAACCTCATAGTTGGTCTTAATGTCGGCCTCTTGATATAGGCCACAATCAAGCAGGATTACATATTTACCATACCGCACAAGATGGCATGACTGAGTAACGCCGCTTGAAGCATGACCAATAAATTTTACATAAGGACGAGCCGTACCACTGCCGCTTGTCAATGCAAACTCCCCTTCTTATCCACTCTAATTGCAATCCAGATAGGGCACTTCTCTTTAGGCCATACATTACGAATGACCGTATCGCAGATGTTCATGTAGCTATCTACCCGCTTACACCGCTCTAAGCACTCATCTGCATATTCACAATGCGTACAAGCCAGCTGTTCAAGGCTATCAATCATAATCTACATCCTCCTCAGATGGAATCTGAAAGCCAACAGCCTGTGTCATATTGCTGTCATTGGGCTTGATAAGCTCCATTGCCGCACCATGTTCAGCCGCCTGTTCCTCAATGTCAAATTGCCACTTAGCAATGCGGCAGTTAATAGCCTGTTGAGCCATATTACTTAGCTGTTCAACGAGCGGCCCAATAGCTGCATAGAACAAGTCGCCGCCAACAAACAGAGCAACAGGAACAATCCAGCCATTACTTGCTTCCTTCTTCATTAGTAGGACTCTCCTTTAGCTTAGTTTTGATAAAGTCCTTGATTTGCTGTGCGCTGGTCATGCGGTTGATGTTCTTCTGCAATACAAGCCATGCCGCATCCCAACCAGTCTTACAACCCTTAATAAATTGCTCACGTAGCTTAGGTTCAATAGCATCTGCAATGATGTCTTTGAGGTCTTTATCTTCCATTATCTGCAACTCCTTATCATATATTTTGAGTACCATCTTAAATAGCGCTGTTTTCAGCCCGTCTATCAGGTTAAACTCATCGTCCTTATGGCAACAAGCCTTGACTTTTGTCATCGGCTTACCACCATTCAGCTTGTAGAGGTAGATTTTTCTACCTCTGATTACAAGCCGGTATTCACCCTGCATCTTGTTGGGCGCATTACATTTGCTCATATTGTTTATCTCCTCCCATTAAAAATTCACGCTCATGGCGGCTTCACGCACACGACTTGCATTACGCTTGGCATAAATCATGGTCGTGTTCAAACTGCTATGCCCAAGCAAGGTCTGGATAATATCAAGCGGCACATCCTCGTCCATCAGCATAGTAGCAAAGCTATGGCGGAAAGTGTGGGCACTGATATGCTCATAATCAGCAACATTAGCCGCTTTGGCCACAGTCTTGAGCATAACGTCAAAATTGCTTGTGGCCACTTGATTGCCGCTGTCAGTGCAGAACAGCCATTCACTTCTGTCCATAGCTTCATTGCGGCTGCGAGTAGAAAAGATATAATCATCAATAGCGGCAATCACAGCATCATTAAGATGAATAACGCGGTCTTTATCTCCTTTACCATTGATTACAATGGCATCATTCGAGCGGGTGATATACTGTTCATACGTCAAGCCAGTCAGTTCACTAACACGCATACCAGTGGCCCCCAGCATATAAATCATGGCGTAGTTGCGCTTGCTATGAACAGCATCAAGCATAGCCTTAATGTCAGCACTGGTGATAGGCAGCTTCTCACGATTCTTAACCTTGACGTTTTTGAAATTGCGGCAAGGATTATCTGCTCTAATTTCGGCTTCTTCAAGATAATTGAAATAAGCCTTAACAGCGGCCACCTTACGATGAACAGATGCAGAAGCAAGATTGCTAATGCTGGCCTTCCAGTCAATCAGATCGGCCTTTGTGACGCCCATATCATCTTTGCCCACATAATTCAACATCTGCTGAACATCGGCCACATACGCCTTGATGGTACAATCGGACTTCTGTTCGCCCCTCATGTAGTTAATGAAATTCTTGTTCATTGTTGTTGCCTCCTTGTTTGATTGATTAGAGTATAGCATATAATTGTCGGCTTGTCAATATAGTTTTTACCCCTATGACCGATAAATTTTAATCAGCCACAGGGGTAAAAGGAGGTTGAAAAAAATGGAAAGACTTATGGGCTTTGTAGCCCTTTGGTGCGCCTTGCAGATTCCGACACTGCAACCGTCATGTTATGAGCATGGTGTTCTTCCTTTGAACTAAAGGCGCATTGGCAGCGAGTGATGGTTACGCTCCATCTTTTACGGTTTCAAGGACCGTCGTGATTCTATTACACTAACTCGCTATATTAAGCCTTTTATCGTCATGCTTAGGACGTATATCTTGAAAGGAGTACCGATATGCCAGCAGGAGATCAAACTGCTGGTGGTAGCGGTGGTCGGACTCCAACCGACAAGGCTATAAGCCGGTGCATTTTGAGTGCACTATGTTTAGCTGTTTCATCACACCGCCATATATCTCATCTTTATTCACCCAACCATGCGGCAACACGATAATGAGATATGAGGGTTATAATCAACTTTTGGAGGTATCTATCTTGCCTCATGCAGCTTGATAGACATTTAGCGGCGGTTCTTTTGGGTCGAGCCGCCAAGCCCTCACTTCTCTTGTATTATACCACGGTTAAACTATGGTGTCAATACCTTTTTTGAAGTTTTTTTTACAGCTTTACCAGCTTGTCGCCATCGATCTGGAAGAAAGCCTCGCCGTCCTTAGCCACAAAGGTGTAGAAAGCACGGGGAGCATGCTCATCCTCGCTGACATAGAAGCCGGTGTCCTGATCGAGAATGCCGTCCTTAACATAAATCTTCTCGTTGTCACCAACGCCGTGATTCATGAAGCCGACACCGGTAAGAGTAGCAAAGCTATTGCTCTCCAGCTCGGAGATGGTGGGCAGATTACGCTTGGACAGAACAATGTCGCTGCGCATCTTCATCAGCTCCTTGTTGGCGGCTACAATAGTCAGCTCATCATTGAGCACCTTAGCCACGATTTCATACTGAGTCATTGGAATTTACCTCCTTAATTTTTATTAGAGCGTCTTTCGCTCTACATCATGTATTATAGCATAGCGTGTTTGCTATGTCAATACCTTTTTCAAGAATTTTTATTCTTTTCTTCTCTTGCTTTCTTTAGCCGTTCAGCAGCGGCCTGTCTCTGTTCATCTGTTAGAGTGCGCTTATTGTAAGGATTCTTCCCAAATCTATAGGGGTGTAATTCGCAGTCAACGGCTGGACATAACTTGACTTCATTTGCTTGCCCACAACAACAATCCAAACACTTCTCACGAATGGCCTTTAGAGGTGTATCAGCCATAATCAACCCTCATTGGGCTTATCAAGATAGCAGACATAATCCTTGCCATAGCCATCTCCACGGAGCCAATTATTCTCGTTGCTTGCACACCAAATAATTGCATAGTCGCCATCAATGCAATCAATAATGGCGGGCCAGTAACCACCCGTGTTAAGAAATTTAACCCAAATATGAAGCCTGTTACGCTTATGATTTATTTCTTTAATCTCATCCCAAGTCAATGCGCCATCAGGAAATTTGGGCTTGGGCTTGGCAGGACGAATAGCGTCAATGTTGGCCCATGCAATAATTTTGTGAATGGGGACACTATAAGCGTCGTCTGGACGATCTACAAATGCAATGCTCTTGTCCCTTGACAAAGCATTGATAATACCGACGATATACTTGCCCTCAAATTCAAACGTGATGAGAGTGTTGCATCTGATGATATTACGCTCAAGGTCATCATACTTCCAATCAATTTCCATTATCTACACCATCCTTTCCATTTTCTTGCACGACAATAATCTTCTTCCAGCTTATATGCGCTTGCCTTGTTGGCCTTGATAGCGGCTTGCTTGGCTACATGGGATTTATATGCCGCACATTCGCTATGACAGCCAACATGGCGGGATTCACAATTCTTGCATGGCATTGGCTTTACCCTCCATTTGATTTGTTAGTTTGATTATAGCACTATACTTGCTGCCTGTCAAGTCCCTTTTACAGAAAAATTATTGCCGCAGAGGAAACAACCAGCAGATAACCAAAAGAACCTACAAGCACATTATGTTTGAACTCTCCATTTACATTGGCATCAATGATGGCGAACCCAGTAAAGAACACGAGAAGGGCTATGAAATACTGTAACATTTTCATTTTAGCTGCCTGTCAAGCCCTGTTTTTATAAAAATCAATGACATTTTTACAGAGCATGATAACCGTAAGAGGGCCAACCCCACCCGGCACAGGTGTATATGCCCATGCCATCTGCTTAAATTTCTCACTAAAATCGCCACATAGTTTGCCATCTTCATCACGATTCATGCCTACATCAATGATGATTTTATCGTTAAGCGATTCTTCATCATAGATAGCCTTATACGCCAACAAATTGCGCTCAACATCGGTCATACGATGGCCTGTGGCACTAACTATAATATCAGCATCACTTGCAAGAAAAATAAGATTCTCAGTTCCAGTCTTGCTATGAGCCACAGTAACCGTGCATCCAGCCTGCTCCAGCATCATAGCCATAGGCCGACCAACAATATTGCTGCGACCAATCACCAGCGCATTTTTACCTTCAAGTTCAATGCCATAATAATCCAGCATATACATGATGCCAGCAGGTGTACAAGGCTTGAAATATGGTTTGCCGCCAGTAGCAAGTAGGCCAATATTGCGGCTGCTGAATCCATCTACATCAGACTGTGCATAAGCGTTAAGAACCACGCCCTTTGCAATCTTATCAAGCGAACTTGGCTCTTGAATGATGAATGGGCCAAGGGAAGAAGGTTGAGCCCCCTTCCCAATGTGGGCAGTAGGAATAACCTCGACCTCAATACCAATTTCTTCACAACGCTTGACCTTATTGCGCATGTAGATTTGACTGGCCGGGTCATCATTGGAATAAATAGTCAGCTTGGGATAGATGCCCTTAGCCTTGAGCTCATCGCAATCGGCTTTAAGCTGGATAGCCAGTTCATCAGCAATTTTCTTTCCATCAAGAACCATAAACAACAAACCTCCTTTGTTTGATATGCCAATCATACCATAGCAAAGAAGGTTTGTCAAGAGAAATTTTTAGATGTCTATACAGCTGTCCATGCGTCCACGTTGCTCTCATCGATGACGCAGCCGACGGCGGAAACGGTGTTAAGGTTGCTATATTTAGAATAGACGTTCATAACGTCGACAGTTCTAAAATAGAACGTATAGCCGTCTGTCTGCCAAGTGTTTGTATAATCAGTTGCATATGGTTGAGCGCAATTAGTCGCAGGATAGGTATTGCTGCCACTTACGTGATTCAATTGGCAAAAACAACCGATATACGGACTGTCAGAATTACCGTTAATTTTTACCTTAATGGCCAACAACTTATGTTCACCATTAGTTAGAACGGTATGGTCAATTGTTGCGTATTGCGAGGAGGTCACAGCACAAGGCAATTCAACCCAGTTAAAC
>ERZ1034976.177-NODE-177-length-59604-cov-5.269291_pt1 | contig 59604 bp, 49 predicted proteins | sample MGYA00520623_ERZ1034976 | MGnify/ENA primary metagenome ERZ1034976 (study PRJEB33766, sample SAMN09781774) | gut metagenome | biome: gut microbiome | host: Homo sapiens | place: Madagascar | study: EMG produced TPA metagenomics assembly of the PRJNA485056 data set... | reverse complement strand
TTCCAGCAGCGATAAGGGCGTTGCTGCTTACACCTCGGCAGGAAGCATCGAAGCTTTGTAGTCCGCGCTACCGATTGCAGATATCACAGTACCCCCTCACCTACATTGGCCGGCCTTCTGACTTCATTGGTGTTATTGAGGTCTCGGGGTTGGGCGTCGGCGGATCTGTGCACCAGCAAGCACCATCGAAGCGCAGACGTCTGCGCTAACGATTGTCGGATATATATATATTACCAAGCGGGTCTTACGTTGTGTGAGGAAGGACATTTGCGTTATATGCGGTTCCAGCAGCGATAAGGGCGTTGCTGCTTACACCTCGGCAGGAAGCATCGAAGCTCGGTAGTCCGCGCTACCGATTGCAGATACCACAGTACCCCCTCTTCTGGGAATTTGTGTTATTTCAGGGATTTTTTTGCGAAAAAGATAAAATTTTGTGCTCCTTGACTTGCTTGCTTCAGGTTGACATAGAACATGGGCGTTGATAAGATTGGGGTAATTGTGACAATATAATATGTTGGGTGTATAGTCCCGGAGAATTCCGGCGAATGAGACATACCACACACATTGCGGACTGGGCGTATAAGGAAGCTTATGGTGCCTGGGAGGATGTTGTAAACGAGGTGTGCTCAGTAAGAAGAGAAGTGCGGTGAGAATCCGTCGCAACAGCCATTACTGTATGCAGAGCATAGACTCTGGCAAGTCAGATCGCTTGCTATATATCCACTCGGAATAATGTGAAAGGAGACACGATTATGAAGAGAAGAATTTTTGCTGTGTGTATGGCGATGTGCACGATGGCAATGGTTATGTTCACGGAAACAACAGGAAATGCTGTGAACGTGTATGCGGCGGCTGATGTAACGGATTCTACGATATATGCAGAGTCGGATGGTGTAACAGATTATACGATATACACAGTGCCAGACGATATGACGAATCCAGCAGTATCTACAGCGACGAATGACGAGACGGATCCGGTGACAGGAACTGCGACAGAGGAAACTGCAGATGTGGCTGCAGTTGATTACACACAGGCCCTTGGCAATACTCTTGTATATCTGCGGAAGACTGCGGATGATCCTCAGTTTGGAGCTGAGTGGAACGTGATGACTCTTGCCAGATATGGTTATGAGGATGAGGCATGGTATGGGGAATACTATGATAATGTTGTGGAGTATGTTAAGGCAAAAGGCTCGGCAAAGCTTCACAAGAATAAGAGTACGGACAATTCAAGAACTATACTTGCACTCACTGCGATTGGCGCTGATGCCACAGATGTTGGTGGATACAATCTGCTTGAGCCATTGGCCGATATGAATTATGTAACAACACAGGGAATCAATGGTCCGGTGTTTGCATTGATTGCATTTGACACGGTAGGTTATGATATTCCGAAGCTTTCAGATGGAAGTGACGGTGTTCAGACGACAAGGGAAGGACTTGTTGAATATATCCTTGGACGGGAGCTTTCTAGCGGTGGTTGGGCATTTTCTGGTAGTAATGCTGACCCGGATATGACAGGTATGACAATTCAGGCACTTGCGCCGTATTACAAGTCTAACACAGAGGTTAAGACGGCGGTTGACAGGGCACTTGATGTCATGTCAGGGCTGCAGAAGGATGATGGTGGATTTGCCTCATGGGGAACTGTGAATTCTGAGAGCTGTGCGCAGGTTGTGTGTGCATTGCTTGATCTTGGCAGGGATGCCGGAACAGATGAGGCATTTGTCAAAAATGGACATTCTGTGCTGGATGCTTTGATGGGATTCTATGTTGCAAGTGCCGGCGGGTTTGCCCATGCGGCAAAACAGAATGGTGAACTGGTTGTAAATGGAATGGCTTCGCAGCAGGCTGGATATGCTCTGGCTGCCTATGACAGATTCAAAAAAGGAAAGAACACACTGTATGATATGTCTGATGCAAAGTCATTATATATCCGATCCGTGGCGACAGCGGATGTGAAACTCAGCACCAGCACGTATGTGTACGACGGCAAGGCCAAGAAGCCGGGCGTGACGGTGAAGATTGGTGACAGAGTGCTTAAGGATGGCGTGGATTACACCATTTCATATCAGAACAATGTCAATATTGGCAATTCGGCAAAGGTAGTGGTGACCGGCAAGGGAATATTCAAGGGCTCAGCCAGCAAGACATTTGTCATAAAGATGGCTGCGCCGGCTAAGACGAGTGTGTCGGCGGGTAATGGAGCAGCAGGCATAACAGTAAAGTGGAAGAAAGCGGCACGGGCTGACAGATATGTGGTGCTCAGAAAGGTTGGAAATGCAAAGAATTGGACGACTGTGGCCACCACAAAATCTCTAAGCTACACTGACCGGAAGGTCGCAAATGGCAAGAAATATATCTATGCAGTTAAGCCTGTTGGAAGTGGCGGGGAGGCTACGTATACGACCCAGACAATATACAGGGTCAATCAGGAAAAGATAACAAAGATAAAGTCAACGGTGAAGAAAAAGTGCACTGTGACTTATAAAAAAAATGCGAGTGCTTCGGGTTACAGGGTGATGTATTCCACGGATAAGACATTTAAAAAGAATGTCAAGGTGTACAGGGCATCGGTAAACAAGAAGACAAATGTGACGTTGAGCGGACTCAAGGCGGGAAAGCGGTATTATGTCAGAGTTCAGGGATTCAAGAAGGTTGGAAAGACTTATTATTACGGAGCATGGAGCAAGACTGTAAACGTTGTGATCCGAAAGAAGTAGGTATATGGATAAGATCAAAGAATTTGTAAAGAAATATAAGAAACACATAGGTGGAGCTGTGATTGTTCTGCTGATCCTGGTGTGGGCTTTCTGGTACGGGGGAAATGCGCCGGGAGCCAGAGGTTTCAAGCTGGAAAAGACCGAAGAGGGACTCACAACTGAAGCTGTAGGCGGTGCGGAACTGACGGAGACAACGAAGAGTGCGACAGAGGAAAATACTGATGCAGGGAATGACAAGAAAAAGAAATCAGACAGTTCTGTAACCGATACCTCCTCAGGAACTCATTCGGATTCTGATACATCGGAAACAGAATATCAGACTTCCGCTGAGAGCACATCGGAGAATGTGACGGAGCGAAATTCTGAGACTACCACGGAGAAGAAGACGGAGGCTACTACAAAGAAGAATACCACCACGGAGTCTCAAAAAACAACTGAGAAGAAGCCGGGGACCACGACGACTACGGAAAAGCGGAAACCGGATAAGACAACTGCTGATTCTTCTGCCACGACAAAGGCAACTACAGAGAATACAACTGAAGCGCCGAAGAAAACCTACAGTTGCACTATATCAATAGGATGTTCTACAATATTTGACAATCTGGAACTGCTAAGACCGGAGAAAAAGGACTATGTACCTGATGATGGTGTCATTCTGGGAACTGTGACTGCCACATTTGAGGAGGGGGACACAGTATTCGAAGTGCTTAAGTCGGTGTGCAGGGATTATGGTATACAGCTTGAATATTCATGGACGCCTATGTATGGAAGTTATTATATAGAAGGAATTCACAATCTGTATGAATTTGACTGTGGTGATGGCTCAGGCTGGATGTACTCGGTAAATGGCTGGTTCCCAAATTATGGCTGTTCAAGCTATGAACTCAAGCAGGGAGATGTGATAAAATGGCTCTATACATGTGACCTGGGAGCAGATGTTGGATCCGAGATGCATTGACAGATTCGCTGAGACATGGGTACTGGACATAGTGATTGATAGGAGATAAAAATATAATTGTGAAAAGACAGGATTCATTTTCCACATATCACCCTATAGTCAATCTGGTATACTTTATATTCACTATAGGATATGCCCTGGCATTTACCCATCCGGTTTGCCTGGGCATGTCTTTTATAGGGGCATTTGTGTATTCGGTATTGCTTAGGGGATATGATGGCTTCAGGACTAATATAAAATATATGATCCCGCTTATATTGCTGACGGCGCTCATCAACCCGGCGTTCAGCCATCAGGGAGTGACGATACTCACATATTTTCCGTCTGGAAATCCGTTGACATTGGAGTCTATAATGTATGGAATCATGGCTGCGTTTATGCTGGTGACAGTGATATGCTGGTTTTCGTGCTTTAACTGCGTTATATCATCGGACAAGATGGTGTATCTGTTCGGCAAGGCGGCGCCAGTGTTGTCACTGATACTTTCCATGACACTGAGGTTTATTCCGGACATATCAGGACAGTTTGGAAAGGTGTACAGAGCTCAGAGGGCATCTGGATACAAACCAAAAGGTTCGTATTTTGTGAGAATTAGAACGGGCTGCCATGTGTTTTCTGCCGTTGTAACCTGGGCTCTTGAACGGGCGCTTGTCACTGCAGACAGTATGAGATCAAGGGGATATGGACTTTCCGGAAGAACTGCATATTCACTGTATAGATTTAGAAAAAGTGATGCTAAAGCGCTTGCATTTATACTTGTGTGTGGATTGTATGTGCTGGCCGGCAGTGTGTGCGGAGGATTTGCGTTCTGGTATTATCCGTCTATAAGAGGAAGTATAAGTGGTACACTTACTGTAAGTATGTATGTAGTGTATGTATGTCTTATATGTGTTCCAGTATATATGCAGGCAAAAGAAAATTTTAAGATTCGCAAAATGTGACAAAGGAGAAGCGGTGAATATATTAGATATAAAAGAACTGACATTTGCATATCCCGATAGCAATGATGATTCGGGCGAGAGATATTTGCCTGATGCATTGAAAAATGTGACACTATCAGTGGGACAGGGGGAATTCGTGGTCATATTGGGAAGTTCCGGATGTGGAAAGACCACACTTCTTAGGCAGTTGAAGACAAGTATCGCTCCTCACGGAAGATCGTCCGGGAAGATAGAGTTCAAGGGAAGAAGCCTGGAGGAGATGGATGACCGGACATCAGCAAGGCAGATCGGATTTGTACAGCAGGATGTCGATGCACAGCTTGTCACTGATAAAGTGTGGCATGAGCTGGCATTTGGATTGGAGAGTCTGGGATACGATAATGGATATATCAGACGACGCGTTGCGGAGATGTGTTCATTCTTCGGGTTATCCGGGATATTCCACAGGTGTGTCGCAGAGCTGTCTGGCGGACAGAAGCAGATGGTGAATCTTGCGTCGGTCATGGCTCTGTCCCCTGAGGTGCTGATACTGGATGAACCGACCAGCCAGCTCGATCCGATAGCTGCGAATGAATTCATAGCATGTCTTGTGAGAATCAACAGGGAGCTTGGCACGACCATCATCATGACTGAGCATAGGCTGGAGGAGGTGCTTCCGGTGTGCAGCAGAGCGGTGGTCATGGATGAAGGCACAGTGCTGTGTCAGGGAACTGTCAAGGAGGTAGCTGCCACCCTGAAAAATGAAGGACAGAGGTTAAAGGAAAAAGGTATAAACAGAAATGGATTGTATCTCTCCATGCCGGCGGCTGTCCAGGTGTATCTGGGGCTTGATGGCTCGGATGAATCTCCGGTGACCGTAGCGGAGGGGCGAAACTGGTTGTCACAGTTTGACAGTAAGTACAGGGAATCGGGGCATGAGGTTGCACCCGAGTATGTGCTGATGGATGAAGGGGATGCCAGGGAGGCTGATGGTCGGAAAACTGATCATAGTGTTGGAGAAACCACAAGAAAAATTGCGAATCGCCAGGACAAGTCCTGGGCAGTCAGGATAGATGAGGTTCACTTCAGATATGACAAGGGTTCGCAGGAAGTACTTCGCGGTCTGGATCTTGACATATACGAGAATGAGATACTCATGATAAATGGAAGCAACGGATGCGGCAAGTCGACGTTGCTCTCCCTGATAGCGGGGGTAAATAAGCCGTACCGTGGAAGAATAAAGATAAAACAGGGTAAAAGTGTGGGCATGCTCCCACAGAACCCGGAGCTTCTTTTCACAAGACGTTCTGTACGGGAAGAACTGGTGGACGCAAGTGACAGAAAAAAGCTGGTGGACATAGTGAGGTTCTGTAAGCTGGAGCATTTGATGGACAGACATCCTTACGATCTGTCAGGAGGAGAGAAGCAGAGGCTGGCACTTGCAAAGGTACTTCTGTATGATCCTGATATTCTGCTCATGGATGAGCCGACAAAGGGGCTTGATAATGGGTTCAAGGCAGAACTCAAGTGTATGCTCAGAGATCTGCAGCGACATGGCAAGACCATAGTGGTGGTGAGTCATGATGTGGAATTCTGCGCTGTGGCGGGAGACCGCATAGCGCTGCTGTTCGATGGCGAGCTTGCCACAGTGAACTGTGTACAGGAATATCTGGCGGGCAACAATTTCTTCACCACTGCGGCGGCAAGAATCTCCCAGGGGATACTTCATTGTGCCGTTACTGTCGCCGACATACTGAGGGCATATGGCGTTCCTGACAGTGAAGCCGGAGGGAAAGGCAGCTCTGGTGCTGACTTGCGGGAGCCCGGATATGAAGCTGCAGATGTGGATGATAATAACAGGATTTCTGACGCTGAAATAATCAGAGATGTTGTGCTGACGAAGGAGCGGGAGACGGAGCCCCTAAAATGGTGGCAGATACTCACGATATCTGTCACGTCGGTGATCATCATATTCTGCTTCTGGCAGACGATGGCTCAGTCCAATCTGGCAGATCTTGTGCAGAGAGGGATGACCATCACGTCAAAGGGATGGAAATATCTGGCTATGTATGGAATGATGATATGTGCCATAGCGGGGCTGCTCCTTGCTATAAGGCCTGTCACCAGAAAGAAGAATGAGGATATCGTCATGGAAGCTGCCGGTCACAGATCCGTCAGGAGAACGGTATTCAGCATAGCGGCTATGTTCGTTGTGATTCCATTTACGATATGGTTTGGATGCGAGAGACTTGGAGACAAAAAATATTATTTTATATCTCTGCTGATTATAATAGAGGCAATGATCCCGTTCTTCGTATCATTTGAGGGAAGAAAGCCCAAGGTAAGGGATATAGTCATATTGGCGGTTATGTGTGCTCTGGCCGTCACGGGCAGGGCGGCATTCTTCATGCTCCCGAACTTCAGCCCGACCATGGCCATAGTGATCATATCCGGAGTGGCATTTGGCTGCGAAGGAGGATTTGTGGTCGGCGCAATGTCCATGTTTGTGTCTAATTTCCTGATGGGACAGGGCCCGTGGACTCCATGGCAGATGTTTGCCATGGGACTGGTGGGGTTCATGGCGGGACTCTTCTTCTCCAAAAGCGGAGTGCGGACAAAGAACACGACAAAGCTTGGATTGTGCATATTCGGTGCACTTATCTGTATACTGATATACGGCGGAATAATGAATCCGGCGTCGGTGATAATCTGGCAGCCGGCTGTGAACAGGAGCATGATCATAGCGTCATATGTGACGGGATTTCCATTTGACGTGGTGCATGGTGTGGCAACCGTTATTTTCTTATGGCTGCTGGCAAGGCCATTTCTTGAGAAGCTTGACAGGGTGCGGATCAAGTATGGCGTTCTGTAGACAAATACTAAAATGATTGAGGATTATGGCTATGATTAGAAATGAGAAACTGGAAGATATCTCAGATGGAAGATTGTACGATGCAAATGACATGGTGAAGGCATACTGCGATGAGTGCAAGGGGTGCCATGCCTGCTGCACAGGGATGGGAAGTTCTATCATTCTTGATCCACTGGATGTGATGAGGCTTTGCAGAGAGACTGGAAAGAACTTCACACAGCTCCTTGAGAAGGAGCTTGAGGTAAATGTGGTGGATGGTCTGGTACTTCCGAATATAAAGATGACGGCAGACAAATGTCCGTTCTTAAACGATGAGGGCAGATGCAGCATCCACAGTGCAAGACCGGGCTTTTGCAGACTCTTTCCACTTGGCAGATATTACACCGATGACGGATTCAGATACATCCTGCAGATACACGAGTGTGAGCGTGCGGGCAGGACTAAGGTCAAGGTGTCGAAGTGGATAGACACTGAGGAGCTTCCGAGGTATACGAAGTACATAAATGACTGGCATAAGTTCCAGAAGGACATGCAGAGAAACCTGATCGAATATATGCGCGCCGGAGAGGATGAGACTGCGAGAAATCAGACCATGCTGGTGCTGCAGGTCATGTATGTGGGAATGTATGATGCGGAGAAGGATTTCTATGAGCAGTTTGATGCCAGACTTGCGCACATACGCAGTCTGCTGTGTATGACGGAGTAGAAAGGGATGGAATGGAGTAAACCGGGTATAGAGTTTATATGGGAAAAGTTAGAGATATCATAGATAAGATATTTGAATATGGACAGGGCAGAGGTGAACTGCCGGGAGTCAATGAGCTGGCTGAAGCTATAGAAGTGCTGTCCCGGACAGCGGATGTCACGGCTGCGTCAAATGCAAAGATGAAGATGATGGATGGGCGAAGCCTGGATGAATCCCCCCAGAATGTGAAGATGTCAGGTGATTCCAGTGACCTTCAGAACGGTATTAGTGACTTTGAGTATCTCAGAAGGAAGGCTTACGATCTGGCTCACCAGAGGTTTGGAAACCGTATATACATAAGAGGGCTTATCGAGTTTACGAACATTTGCAAGAACGATTGCTATTACTGCGGTATCAGGAAGAGCAACAGTCATGTAGACAGATACCGCCTTAGCAAAGAGCAGATACTTTCATGCGCCGATGAGGGATATGTGCTGGGATTCCGTACATTTGTGCTTCAGGGAGGCGAGGACGGAGGCTTCTCGGATGAGGCTATAGCTGACATAGTGAGGTGCATCAAGGAGAGGCATCCTGATTGTGCTGTTACGCTGTCATTTGGCGAGCATCCGTATGAGACTTACAGGCTGTGGCGGATGGCCGGGGCGGACAGATATCTTCTGAGGCATGAGACCGCGGACAGGGTGCATTATGAAAGATTACACCCGGATTCGATGAGCTATGATAACAGAGTCAGATGTTTGTATGATCTTAAAAGCCTTGGGTATCAGGTGGGAAGCGGATTCATGGTTGGATCGCCGTATCAGACGCCGGTGAATCTGGCTGAGGATCTGCATTTCCTTGCGAAGCTGCAGCCACAGATGATAGGGATCGGGCCGTATGTTCCACATAAAGAGACGCCATTTGCGAAGATGGAGCAGGGAACGGTCAGGCAGACACTTGTGATGATAAGCCTGCTGAGACTGATGTTTCCGAAGGCACTTATACCATCCACCACATCTCTCGGAACGATAGCGGCGGATGGCAGGGAGCGTGGGTTTATGCACGGCGCAAATGTGGTCATGCCGAATCTGTCTCCTGTGTCTGTCCGGAAAAAATACGAGCTCTACGACAACAAGATATGCACGGGGGAGGAATCCGCCCAGTGCCGCTGCTGCCTTGACAGGCGCGCAGAGGCGTTTGGATTCCAGATTGTTGTAGATAGGGGAGATTATATATCATAAGGAGGACCCGCGTAAGCTCATTTTTTATTCTCTCTCTTCCTTGATAAACATGAACAGGAAACTCACGAACAGCAGGCAGCATGAGAACCAGATAGTTCTCATGTCGAATATACGGATGAAGTGTCCACCAACTGCAGCTCCAATTCCAAATAAAAGTATGATTGCCCAGTAGCACAGAGATTTGAAAAGGGTGCTCCTGTCCTTTGTTCTGAAGTATGCACACAGGGCATCGGTGCCACTTCGGATATTTCCAATGCACATGGTACTGGCAAATGCGTAGCCGTTGACCTTCCTGAATGCCTGAACCTGCATGGCACATGAAAATGAAACCATGGCATTTGCGAGAAGATTCAGCCTTATGGGAAGAAATCCCACGATAAGAAGCAGAAAAATCTCACACAATACAACGATCTGTCTCCAATGAAACTGCTGCATATTCTGAAATTTTTGTTTTATACACTCGGCAGCAGCAATTCCAAGCGCAAAAAATAATAGGGGAACGGCATAGTGTACACACATTCGCCAGTTTTGGTCTACAAGGTTCTGACCGAGAAGGACTATGTTGCCTGTCTGTGCATTTGCAAATACCTTTCCTCTGAATATATAGGTGTATGCATCCTGCAGACCTCCTGATACTGACAGGAAGGCAGCAGTGATGAAAGATTCTGACATTTGTCTATGTGGATAAAACTTCATGGTTTATTACTCCTTGGTTGTAGATTAGGTACAGTATCTGAATGTTCTGTCCGTCAGGATCCTTGCAAATATCAGTCCCAGTGGCAGGGCGATAATGATCATGATGGCAGCTGCAAACCAGGACACCGCATCGGAAAGTGACATGATTCCAAAGTTGTATATTGCACGGTAAAGATAAAGTCCTGGAACCATGATTACGATGGACGGCACTGTCAGTGAGATTCGAGGATAACCGTTGGCGCTTTTGATGAATGAAGCGAGCAGTCCGGCCGTGAGGGCTCCGGCAAATGCGGCGGCAGCTGCAGGGATGCCGGCAAGATCTACAAGTTCAAGACGAAGAGTGTTAGCTATGGCACCGATGGCAGCGGCTGTGGCAGCCATGTGCACGGAGCTGTTGAACATGATCGAGAATCCGAACACACCGCAGAAGCTGGCAATCAATCTGAACACCAGATGAAGTCCTGGTGTTATGTCGAGTGCTGCAAAATCCTGTGGGTGGAGCTTAAGCAGAAGCGCCATGATCCATGCGAACATCGTTGCCACAAGCACAATGATGATCGAGTATGTAAGTCTCTCAAGTCCTGATCTCAGATCCAGCTTTGAAAGGTCTATGCCGCTGGTGATGAATGGGAACCCCGGTATGATGAACAGCATTGAGCAGATATATCCGGCTTCGTGGAAGGCGGGTATATGGAATGCCAGTTCAGCGGCCTTTAGCAGTAATGCGTACACAAGACAAGCGGTTGACACGGATACAGCTATGTTCATATATAAAGTAAAATGGTGTTTGATAAGCTTTGTCCTTATGAGGTTTCCGATTCCAGCTGCGACAAATGCCAGTATCATTTCTACAGGCCCGCCGCCTAGAAGAAATGTGAAGGCACAGCAGGCGAGGGCAGAGGCAAGCCCCAGTCGGAGTGGAGAGTACAAGGCATGTATTTTTTCTATCTCATCAAGCCTCTGATGGATTTCCTCGCCGGTCAGATGAGCCTCTTCATTTGGAAAATTGTCAACAAACTGCTCCATTCTGTATAGCTTAGAGGTGTTCACTCCTGTGTTGGCGATGCACAGGGACTGTGATACGCAGTCATGACCGTCAAAGCAGTTGAATTCTATAGACATGAGTCCGACATCCACGGTACAGGTGACACCGAGCTCCTTGGAGAGTCTGTTCATGGAAGTACGGACACGCCATGCACCTGTTCCGCATGAGAGCATGATAAGACCGACTCTGCCTATGACAGAAGCCTTTTCGATCAGACCGGCCTTGCATATGAGCACATTACTGTCGGCGCTGGCATAGTCGTGCCAGGGAATCTCCATGTGATTTTTCTCCATGATGTCTATGTACGATTCTGCATTTGCGTTTTTGGCATTCTTACTTTTCCGCATATATGATCGCCTCGGCTTTCGCAACGTGTCTTTCCAGGTTCTTCATGAGCAGTGAATCCGGCAGGAATATTCCAAGTTCGTCATACTTTTCCCCTTGTTTGTCCAGGGTATCCTGACCATAGAATACAAATGCCATAGGAAGATTTTTCTCCAGTTCGACCATGATATCCCACACAGCACAGTATGCCTCTGCCTCAGTCTCCTTGAGCTTTACAGTGTCTGGCAGTTCCCTGATGAGCAGGACTCCTGTACACTCTTCAAGAATCTTCTGACCGACTTCCATGTTGTCAGAGGTGTATTCGTGGCTGTATCTGTACGCCTTTGCCAGATACATATTCTCATTATGGCTCGTGTGGGTGTATATGTCGTGAAAATGCTGATAATCCTTTTCTCTTACAGAGTTTCTGAATTCAGGCAGAAGTTCGCCGTGCTCACCGGTCATGATGACAGGATTGGTCTTGCCATCGGCATTGAATCGGTATGGGATAAGATAGGAGTTTCTGAGAAGATCAAACATCGTATTATTGCAGATGGACATGAGGAAGGCTGACATATCCCTGTCCAGATATGCTGTGAGCAGTGCCTTGGCAAATTCTTCTGGTGACAGATTGCAGTCAAAGTCATCGTTGCAGAATAGGTAATTACAGAATGTGTCCATAAGCTTTTCGCATGCCCAGGGATCCCGGAGAATCTTTTCAAATAATATTTCTGATTTTTCTTCCCTTGGGAAAATAGTCTTTTCTTCCATATATACGCGCATCCTTTCATATGATAAATGTTGGCTTGTCTTTTTAATCTGGTTAGATTATACTATCGGGGTAGCAATAAGTGAAAATCATAATTGATATGACTGCGATAATAAAATGATATGTCAGGTATTGCTGCATAGTGAATAATTTTACGGGAGGAAAATATAGCAGACCGCGGATATGTTTTGCAGTCTGCTGTTGAAAATAAATATGAACGTTAATTTCGAATATTATAAGATATTTTATTATGTTGCGAGATACCATAACTTCACTAAGGCGGCAAAGGTTCTTGGCAACAGCCAGCCAAATGTGACAAGGGCGATGAACTGTCTGGAACAGCAGCTTGGAAGAATACTTTTTGTCAGAACTAACAGAGGTGTGCAGCTTACAAGGGATGGGGAACAGCTCTATTCATATGTGGAGGCTGCCATGTCACAGCTTCTGACAGCGGAGGATGAGCTGGCTGACGGCGAGAATCTCACCCATGGAAGTATAGCGATAGGAGTCAGTGAGACGGCGCTCAACATTTATCTGCTTGACAGACTTCGGGCATTTCACATGGCGTATCCGGGTATAAATCTCAAGATATACAATCATTCAACGCCTCAGGCTGTGGAGGAAGTGAAGAATGGCAGCATAGATTTTGCGGTGGTTACTACGCCCGCAGATGTGGAAGCTCCGCTCAAGAAGATCATGCTGCAGTCTTACCATGAGATACTTATCGGAGGAACCACATTTTCATCTCTAAGAAAGCAGAAATTGTCCATTGCGGATATAAGAAGCTATCCGATGATCTGCCTGGGCAGGGAGACCATGACATTCAGATTTTATGACAGGATATTCAGGGAACATGGAGTGGAGCTTGCACCGGACACTGAGGCGGCCACCACGGATCAGATACTGCCACTTGTGAAGTGTGAGCTTGGACTTGCATTTATACCGGAACTGATGGCGAGGGAGGCAGTAAAGAACAAAGAGGTTGTAAAGCTTTCACTTGAGGAAAAGCTTCCGGACAGGAATGTATGTCTTGTGTATGACTGCCTGCACCCGCTGAATGAGGCAGCAAAGCAGTTCAAGAAAATAATAGTAGAAAGCAGGTGAGAATATGACACTTCAGCAGCTTAGATATGTGGTGATGGTTGCGGATACGGGCACGATCACCGAGGCAGCGAACCGGCTGTATATATCCCAGCCAAGCCTGACAAATGCCATCCATGAACTGGAAAAAGAGATGGGGATAAATATATTCAACAGGTCAAATAAGGGAATAAGTCCGTCCATAGAGGGCGAGGTCTTCCTCGGCTATGCGAGACAGGTGCTTGAGCAGGCGAAGGTCCTTGAGGACAAATACAAGGGGGACGATGGCGGCAAGAAGAGCTTCTGCGTGTCCACCCAGCATTATTCATTTGCGGTAAATGCATTTGTTGACCTGATAAAGAGGTATGGACAGGACGAATATGATTTCAGCATAAGGGAGACACAGACCTATGAGATCATAGATGATGTCGCCAGAATGAGAAGCGAGATCGGAATATTGTTCATGAATGACTTTAATGAGAAGGTGCTGAACAAGATCCTCCGGGCAAATGACCTGGAATTTCATGAGCTGTTTGTGGCAAAGCCTCACGTGTTCATAAGCAGAAAGCATCCACTGGCGAAGAACGATATCATAACAAATGAAGAACTGGAGGCGTATCCATATCTGTCATTTGAGCAGGGAGAGCACAACTCTTTTTACTTCTCGGAGGAAATATTCTCTACAACGGAGCGAAAGAAGAATATAAGAGTCAGGGATAGAGCGACACTGTTCAATCTGCTGATAGGTCTGAATGGATATACTGTGTGCAGCGGTGTCATAGATGAAAAGCTGAACGGCAAGGACATTATATCGGTGCCACTTGCGGATGAGAGCGATATGAGGATAGGGTATATCGTCCACAGGAAGGCGATCCTCAGCAGACTTGGAAACACCTATCTCGGTGCGTTGGCAAATTATCTCACGGCTGGCAGTGACGAGCCGGAAGATTCAGTAAAAATTCCTCAGAGAAAGCTTCAGCACAGGGGACGCTTCAACGAGATGAGGGATGACGGAGAGCCTGTCTGCGGAGATGTGAGGGAGAAGGCGGCGGAACATATGAGAAGGGTTAAAACCACATAGCTGACATAGAAAAAAAGACGTAGAAATAGCGTGGGTATAGCATAAAACTATATCCACGCTATATTTTTATGTATTATACAAGCGAACCAGAGCTTCATATAATGTCAACAACAAACAAGAAAATAACACTGGTCTATGAGATATGCCAGTGAGTGAGCAGGAGGATATGATGAAGACATCGGTTATAGGATTTCCAAGGGTAGGAACATTAAGAGAGTTAAAATTTGCATCTGAAAAATATTTCAGACATGAGATAACGGCGCAGGAGCTTACAAGAATTGCAGCGGATCTCAGACACAGACACTGGATGACACAGGTGGCAGCAGGGATAGGCTTTATTCCATGCAACGACTTTTCATTTTACGATATAGTGCTTGATACAGCAGTTCTTCTCGGAATTGTGCCAAAGAGATACAGAGAGCTAAATGTCTCAAAGATTGACACGTACTTTGCCATGGCAAGGGGGTATCAGGGAGAATCCGGGGATGTGAAGGCTCTTGCGATGAAGAAGTGGTTTAACACAAACTATCATTACATAGTCCCGGAGATAGAGGATGACACAGTGATAAGCCTTGACTGCGAGAAACTTACAGGTGAATACGAGGAGGCCAAGGAGCTGGGGATCAAGACAAAGCCTGTGGTTATAGGACCATACACAATGCTTAAGCTATGCAGATATGTGGGATCAAAGAATGCAGAAGATTTTGCTGATGATGTGGCAGAGGCTTACAGACAGCTCATCGCCGAGTGCGATGAAGAGAATGTGGAGTGGCTGCAATTTGATGAACCATCATTGGTGAGAGATATGGATGACGATGATAAGGCACTTTTCCACAGGGTGTATGACAGGGTATTTGCAGATCGTGCAGACTGTAAGATACTTCTCCAGACATACTTCGGTGATGTGAGGGATGTGTATGAAGATATCATAAATATGCCATTTGCCGGAATAGGCCTTGATTTTATAGAGGGCAAACAGACCGGTCAGCTTATAGACAGATACGGCTTCCCTGGGGATAAGGTACTTTTTGCCGGCCTGGTAAATGGCAAAAATATATGGAGAAATCATTACGACAAGACTCTCAATGTAGTAGGGCAGCTCCGCGATAAGAAGATAGATGTGGTTCTGTCTACATCATGCTCACTGCTTCATGTGCCATACACACTTAAGCAAGAGACGAAGCTGTCACAGGACTATCTGAGGTTCTTTGCATTTGCAGAGGAGAAACTTATTGAACTCTCGGAGCTTGCGGCACTTGCCGAGAGTTATAACTATACAGAGCTTGAGGCATACCACAAGAATCAGGAGTTATTTGCGGGAACAAGAGACTGCAACAGCGACGAGGTGAGACAGAGACTTGCGGCAGTGACTGAGGCAGATTATGTAAGACTTCCGAAGAGAAGTGAGAGGCAGGCACTTCAGAAGAAGGAATTTGGGCTTCCTGAGCTTCCGACAACCACTATAGGTTCATTCCCACAGACTAAGGATGTGAAGTCACAGAGAGCACAGCTCAGAAAGGGAGAGATATCTGAGCAGGAATATGTGGACTTTGTAAAGGGAAAGATAAAGGAATGTGTAAAGTGGCAGGAGGACATCGGACTGGATGTGCTAGTGCATGGCGAGTATGAACGAAATGACATGGTTGAATATTTCGGTGAGGCACTTGGCGGATTCCTGTTCACTGAGAAAGCATGGGTACAGTCATATGGAACGAGATGCGTAAAGCCGCCTGTGATATGGGGTGACGTATACCGCAAAAAGCCGATCACGGTTGATTGGTCTGTATATGCGCAGTCGCTCACAGACAAGATCATGAAGGGAATGTTGACCGGTCCGGTGACGATACTCAACTGGTCATTCCCAAGGGAGGATATATCAATCAAGGAATCTATATCACAGATAGCGCTTGCGATCAGAGATGAGGTGCTGGATCTGGAGGCGCATGGAATAAAGATGATACAGATAGATGAGGCTGCACTCAGAGAAAAGCTTCCACTCAGAAAATCTGATTGGTATACGGAGTACCTTGATTTTGCGATACCTGCATTCCGTCTGACACACAGCGGTGTGAAGGCTGAGACACAGATACACACACATATGTGCTACAGTGAATTTACGGATATCATACCTGCCATAGATGATATGGACGCGGATGTGATCACATTTGAGGCGTCAAGATCCGATCTGCAGATCCTGGATTCTCTCAGGGAGAACAACTTCGAGACAGAGGTGGGACCTGGCGTATATGATATTCACTCTCCAAGAGTTCCATCGGTGGCAGAGATCGTGAAGGCGGTAAATGTCATGCTCACGAAGATAGGCAGGGATAAGCTCTGGATCAATCCGGACTGCGGTCTTAAAACGAGAGGCGTGCCTGAGACTGATGCCAGTCTCAGAAATATGGTCGAGGCTGCCAGACAGGTGAGAAAATAATATATAAAATGATTGACAAATAAACGACCGTTTACTAATATGAAGTAAACGGTCGTTTATTTGCGCGGAGTTGAATATGCTGATACGGAGGGACGTGTACTATATGGAAGAAACTAAAGGCACAAGAGATACTAAGGAAGAGATACTGATAACGGCACTTCATAGATTTGCCAGAGATGGCTATGAGGCAGTGTCGGTGAGCCAGATAGCGGGTGATCTTGGTATTACAAAAGGTGCTCTGTACCGGCATTATAAGAATAAGCGGGATATATTTGATCACATCGTCGCGAGGATGGAGCAGGGCGACAGCGATCAGGCGAAAAGCCATGATATGCCGGAGGATGACAAAGAGAGCATGCCGGAGAAGTATGAGGAAGTATCTATGGATGATTTTGTGCAGTACAGTAGATCCATGTTCGAGTATTGGACGGAGGATGACTTTGCATCTTCTTTCAGAAAACTGCTTGTAATAGAACAGTTCCGCAGTGCGGAGATGCAGGCGCTGTATCAGCAGTATCTTGTGGCGGGACCTGTCGGTTATGTAAAGGACCTGTTCAAGAGCATGGGAATCAAAGGCGCGAAGAAAAAAGCGGCACAGTTTTATGCGATCATGTTCCTGTACTATAGCCTTTATGATGGAGCGTCCGACAGGAAAAAGATAAATAAACAGTTTGGACAGACAATAAGTGAATTTGCCAAAAACTTACAGGTTTGATTATACATTTGAGTATATTAAGCAGCTTACAGATCATCATAAGTATTTTTTCATTGTTTGTTGATCGGTAGAAGGAGATAGATGGAATGAATGATCATGGAAATATCAGTCAGGTCAGACATAGTGAAGATCTGATTATACGATTGGAAAAAGAGGATGAATACCAGGAAGTTGAGAATCTGGTGCGCAATAGTTTTTGGAATGTGTATCGTCCCGGCTGTCTGGAACACTATGTGCTTGATCAGCTGAGAAATGACAGTGCATTTGTCCCGGAATTGGATTTTGTAATGCTGTTAGATGGAGAAATCATCGGACAGAACATGTTTATGAGGGCGGAAATAACTGCGGATGATGGAAGAAATATCTCCATTATGACAATGGGGCCTATATGTATAAAGAATGAACTTAAACGTAAGGGATACGGGAAGATCCTGCTGGATTATTCGTTGCAGAAAGCTGCAGAGCTCGGCTGCGGTGCACTATGCTTTGAGGGAAATATTGACTTTTATGGCAAAAGCGGATTCAGACCGGCAAGTGAGTTTGGCATTCGTTACCATGGACTTGGTGAGGAAGAGGATGCATCGTTTTTCCTCTGCAAAGAGCTGATACCAGGATATCTTGATGGGATCACAGGTGAGTACGCTCCGCCAGAAGGATATTTCGTGGACGAAAAGGCTGCGGAAGAATTTGACAGACAGTTTCCATATAAAGAGAAAAAGAAAATGCATGCACAACTCTTTTCATAAGGGGGACCACCGTAAAATAAAAGAAAAATGTTGCTTAAGCTCGCAAAGTTGCAAAAACCGTCGAAAAAAGGTTGGAAAAGTTGCAAAAATCATCACGAAAAGGTTGGAAAAGTTGCAAAAAGTTGCTATCATAGGGATAGAAAAGTTGCGAATGCAGTATGTGGGGTGATTTTATGCTGGAAAGATCGGCAAGAAAATATATAGATTCATGGATTCAGAGCGGCAGGGATGCTTTGCTCATAACTGGAGCAAGACAGATCGGTAAGACATATCTTATAAAAGAATGCCTCAGGGAAAGTGGAGTGTCATATGTGGAATTGAATTTTATTGACCAGCCGGAGCTTATCACATTGTTTGACGGAGCCAGAGATGCAAAGGATCTTCTTATGAGACTTAGCCTGGTGACTAAACAGCCTCTTGAGAAAGGACGTACAATCATATTTCTGGATGAGGTGCAGGAGTTTAAGGATATAGTGACAAGGGTGAAGTTTCTGGTGGAAGATGGGAGCTACAGGTACATCATGAGCGGTTCGCTTTTGGGTGTAGAGCTGAATGACCTCAGATCCGCTCCGGTCGGATATTTGCGTGTATATGATATGTATCCGATGGATCTGCGTGAATTTATGGTTTCTGTTGGTGTGAATCAGAATGTGATCGGCACACTGAAGGAATGCTTTACGCAGAGGCTGCCTGTTGATTCGTTTGTACATGAAAAAATACTTGATGTATTCAATCTGTATCTTATCGTGGGCGGAATGCCGGAGGCGGTCAATGCCTATGTGGAGACAAATGATCTTGCGAAGGTAGCGGAGGTACATGAAAAGATAGTTAGATTATACAAGAGCGATTTTACAAAGTATGAGACAAGACACAAGCTGAAACTGCAGGAGATATATGATGCTATGCCGGGACAGCTTGATCAGAAAAATAAAAGATTCCAGATCAATAGTATAGGTAAAGGTCTCAGTTATGACAGGGTTGCAAATGATTTCCTGTGGCTTAAGGATGCTGGGGTTGCGATACCGGTCTATAATATAAGTGAGCCGAAACTTCCGCTTGTGATCAGTGAGAATAGGAATCTCTTTAAACTATTTTTCTCCGATGTAGGGCTGCTGACAAGCAGGTATTCGGATCAGGTGAAAATGGCGATACTGAATAAAGAAAAATCTATAAACAATGGTGCGCTATTTGAAAATGTGGTTTCCCAGGAGCTACTCAGCAAAGGTCATAAAGAATATTATTTTAATAGCAAAAAGCAGGGTGAACTTGATTTTGTAATAGAACTGAATGGAAAAGTAGTTCCACTGGAGATAAAATCGGGTAAGGATTACAAACGGCACTCTGCGCTGTGCAATGTCTTGGCTGATGGAAATTACGGAATAGAATATGCATATGTTTTTTCGGAGGGAAATGTAGAGGTTAGCGGCAAAAAAGTATATTTGCCGATATATATGACGATGTTTCTGGAAAACGAAAAGATGGTTGATACGATATATAAACTCAATCTATCTGGGTTGACATTCGATAAAGATATGTAGCGTCAGTTTTCGCCTATTGGCGAGCTGATGTTCAAAAAAAGGAGAGACAGCATGAAGATAAAGATGTGCGGAATCACGACCCCGGCAGATGTGGCCGCAGTGAATGAGGTGAGACCTGATTATATAGGAATGGTGATGTATTTTCCGAAATCAAAGAGAAATGTCAGTGCGGATACTGCACGCATGCTGATTGCAGAACTGAGTGAGGATGTGCAGAAGGTTGCGGTAGTGGTATCCCCGGATGCGGAGCAGATATCGGAGATAGCAGCACTGGGATTTGATGTAATACAGATTCATGGACAGGCTAGCGATGAGCTTATAAAGAGTGCACATTTGCCTGTGTGGAAGGCGTTCAATGTGAAGGATATGGATATGTACCCACATTATCAAGGCCTTTCAAATGTCACAGGTTATGTGTTTGATGCCGGTGAACCTGGAAGTGGCAAGACATTTGACTGGAACAGTCTGACGGATATCGACAGAGATGGAAGACTGTTTGTGCTTGCCGGAGGACTCGCGCCGGATAATGTGGAGCGTGTAATAAAGCAGGTTCATCCTGATGTAGTTGATGTGTCATCCGGGATAGAGTATGATGAGGTCGACGGCATTCAAAAACCGGGCAAGGATCCGGAGAAGATGCGCCGGATGAAGAAGAATGCTGCAGGGGAGTAAGAAAGTCTGGACAAAAATGCACACAGGGAGAAGAAATGGAGAAATAAATTTATGAAGAAAATAATAGTGAAGAAGCTTGTGACGGTTGCATGTATGGCTGGTATGGTGATGGGACTTACCGGATGTCATTTGTCAATATGGGGATATGCCGTGGATAGAGCAGCAGAGAATATTCAGGAGGACAGCGAGGAGTCTAGTGAATATTCATATGGGGATGCTTTTTTGACAGAGGATCAGACCACTGAGAAGCAGATTTCGACTGAGGATATTACAGAGAAAGAGGCGATACATCAGTCAGACTCTGAGGAGTCAACTGAGAGTGGCAATGTTGGCAGGAGCCTTACAAATTCGACTCTGGATCCGGATATACAGACGGTTCTCGATTCATTAAGTTCAGACTACAGCAAAGTCTTGTGGGGAAGTGTATATTCTGTTATAGAGCAGTATGCTGGCATAGTTGTAAGTGTAACTCCGTGTTTGACGGGGGATGATTATGGGCTGCTTGTTGCGGTGACAAATCTTTACAATGAACCTATGGCGTTTTCGGGAAAAGCGCAGGCTAAGGGGACTGGAGAAGAAATTATTGGTGATACTTATTTTTCAGAGGACTGTATAGGAACCGGTAACACGGTTATCAAGATAATAGACTGTGGTGACACGTATCCTGATGGACGCATTCATTGGGAGGATTGTATGGCAGAAGCAGCCGATGGCGTAAATGCAACATGGAGTGGAGATTATGCGGTTACAGGGGATCCTGCAAATGGCAGCATCACGATCAACTATAACATACATATAGCGGATGGAAGTGCGGCAAAGCTTGATGAAGCGTTGATCGTGCTCCTTGATGAAAATGGTATGGCAATTACTGCAATTACATCCTATCCTGATGATATACCTGCCGGAGGCAGTACCGAGGATTCGACTGTAATATATGCAGATCCGGATATTCTGAAACTTGCAAAGAGCATCGCAGTATTTGTCAATCCGATTTTGGAGTAGAAATTTATTTCTTTATCCTTTTAAGAGTTTCGTCGCGTCTCTTAAGACCTTCGATCCATAGATCTATCATATCCATAGCCACCTGTTGATTTCCGCAGTTGCAGTGGTCTGTACCCTGCTCCTTTTCTGTGATCTCACGGGCGGTTATGGATTTTGCATTTTCAAGGAGATACATCTGCTTGCCGATGGAGAAACGACTCGCCATAGTATTCAAAGAACAGTTCCCTGTCTGCGGTCTCAAGCATGATCTTTTTCCATGATTTCACATCCTTTATCTGACTGCCAACTTTTCGTATCTCGTCCAGATCCCCCAGATCAAAATTGACGAGACGGTTTAACTGAAAACTGATGGATGGATTGACATTCAGTTTGTACATTCCAACCGGCAGAACGAAAGGTTTCGAGATATCGTATTTCTCCATTGCTTTGCGGATTTCTGGTAAATCTGACGATCATCTATCTGATCGTGGGGCTGTTGCTTATGTTTGCGGGAGCGATTCAGTATATTGTAGAGTGCAGAAGATGCAGGTGTGCCTAAAAATACAAAATTGTATCTAAATACATATTTAAGAGGCAAAAAGGACAAAGTTTTGAGACTTTGTCCTTTTTCGCGAGTAATATTAAATTTAGTGATAATTTTGTATCTATTTCACGTGCATGGTAAATCCAAATTCCCACTCATCCTCGTCAAATCTGTATTTCTCATCAAGCTCGGGGCCGCAGCTGTTGGAGCCGATTCCGTTCTGACGGTAGTCAATACACAGAACAGACTTATCACTCTCAGAAAGCTCATAGTTGTGGGCTGCGTTGGTCAGTTCCTCTGCGGTGTAAGGTGACGCATTCATGGAGAATGGCACGGTTGATGTCACGGCTATGCTGTGAGCTGTTGTAGCTGCAATCGTGCTGGCTGTCTGCGTATTGCAGATGCTCTGATATGATGAACTGCCAGCAGAGTTGTTCTTGTCAGAGCTATTCTTGTCAGCTCCGTCATTTGCTCCAGGGGCGCTGATCTGGACATAGCTGCAGTCAAAGTGACTTCCGTTTTCCTGTGGCATGATGTAGTCTTCATGCATCTCATCAATGGATGCAGAGAATGAGCCATGCCAGCTTGCATGGTGCTTGTCGATATAGCTCTCATATGGTCCCATTCCGATATAATTTATATTTTGCATATCTTCTTTCAGGATCATTCTCACACCGAATCTAGGAAGTACAGGGAATTCTGGGTTCTTTGTCACATGCATTCCGGCAGTTATAGTTCCTTTGGCGGAAACTGTCCATTCTGCGTTTATTCTCAGAACCGGCTGGACAGTAGGCGCAGAGAGGCAGGATGTACATGTAATCACTGCAAGATCATTCTTTATAATACAGCTTGTCTCATAGGTCCGCTCAGATACCATATCATAGTGAGCTCTAAACCACTCGTTCTTGATATTCCTGTCGTTGTCTGTAGGCGCGCGCCAGATAGTCTTGTCGCATGGAGCGGCGAGAAGTTCCTGACCATCCACCGTAATACCTGCAAAGTTTCCTGTGTTTCTGTCAAATGTATATTCAAAATTATTTCCGCTGACAACGAATTCTGTGTCACTCTCCGATATATGAAGGGGTGCAGAAGTAGTATCCTGTGCCTTGCTCAAAGCCGATGTTTTATCCATAAGCTCGTCTGTATTCTGCTTTGGTGAGCCAAGTTCTACTTCATCGAATCCCAGCACATCGCCTTCGTTGACAAATGCACTGCCTACAGCTGCCTTATATATAACACGGAGGAATGCTCTATGTGGAATCATATCCTTTATGCAGGCTTTATCGTTGGAACGCTCAGCGACACTGGAGCAATCGGCAGTAGCTGTGCTATCTGAATTATCAGAACCATTGATTGCAGATAGGGTCTGCAGCAAGTTCTGCATTTCCGTAATAAGTCTCAGGCTGGCAGTTCCATCGCCGTGAGGTGCCACGGAAGGAACATCAATATTCCCGGATGCAATAATCTGTCCGTCACAAGTAACCTCATAGCTCATTGTGAGGTAATCCCTGATGTCAGTGAAATCCATATAGTTGTGCAGAGTCAAAACTCCATTTGTCTCGTCATAGCCGGTGATCCTTACCGGGCGGTTGATATTCTTGAACTCAAGCAGTCCTGTGTGTGGTCTGCGATCCGGATAGACTAGGCCATCCATACAGAAATTGCCATCGTGGATAGTCTCGCCGTTGTCACCTCCGTAGGCGTACATAGCCTTGCCATTTGCCGCCTTGCCCCTGTATATGGCGTGGTCGCACCACTCCCACACAAAACCGCCACAGGTGGTCTCGTGGGTGTCGAAGAACTGGAAGTAGTCCTCCAGATCTCCAGGACCGTTGCCCATGGCATGGCAGTACTCACACAGGATGTAAGGCTTATCGCCATCACCATCTATGTACTCAGCCATCTCCGATATGGATGGGTACATTCTGCTGTAGAGATCCAGATTGCTGTAGTCGTATTTTCTCTTGCCGTCCGTATACTGTGCGCTCTCGTAGTGGGTGAGGCGGGAGCTGTCATAGGACTTGACCCAGGCAAGAGCCTCCTCAAATGTCACGCCGTATGCACTCTCATTTCCCATGGACCAGATGACTACGCTGGCACGGTTCTTGTCCCTGATGACGCAGCGCCTGATGCGGTCAAGAATGGATTCACAGAATTCAGGATTGTTGGCGATCGGCTCATTCCACCTTGCTGCCTTGTTATCCCAATTATTATCAGAATAGAACAATTCACTTGGACCATGGGCCTCTATATCCGCCTCGTCTATCACATAGAATCCATATTCGTCGCAGAGCTCATAGAAATAAGGAACATTTGGATAATGGCTGGTCCTTATGGCGTTGACATTGTGCTGCTTCATGAGAGACATATCCCTGATGATCTGTTCTCTGCTGATCGTAAAACCGGTCACAGGGTCGGAATCATGTCTGTTCACTCCATGGAACTTGATCGGCATGCCGTTGATGTACACGATCTTATTCTCTATCGTTATCTCCCTGATGCCTATCCTGTCAGTGATGACCTCACCGGCGCATCTTATGATGACAGTGTATAGATATGGCTTTTCTGCATTCCACAGCACAGGGGAGTCAATCGACAAAGTAATGCTGCTGGAGCTGGCTGCGGTTTTGCCTTCGTCTGCATTGGTATTGGCATCGCCCTGGACGCAAATTTCACACTTTACACAGCCAGATGAACATATGCGGCCGTCGGCGTCCAGAATAGTAACTTCTATATTAATATCTGAATCAACTCCTTTACCAACACCTGCTTCTGGTTTTGCTCCGCTGGCATATCCGGTAAATGCTGTGAAGTCGATACTCACATCTGCCTTAGTCGGATTTTTGATATCATCGCAGCTTGTCCTGATGAAATAATCAAACACTGACCCTGCAGGACGCTTCAGAATATAGACATCCCTGAAAATACCGCTCATGCGGAACTTGTCCTGATCTTCCAGATAGCTTCCGTCGCACCATTTGAGGACGAGCACGCAGAGTCTGTTGGAGCCGTTTCTTATGAATTCGGTTATGTCAAATTCACTGGTTGAGTGGGATACCTGGCTGTAGCCAACATACCTGCCGTTGAGCCATACATAGAAACAGGAATCTACACCCTCAAAGTTCAGATGCGCGAGTGGTGCGTCCTCGTTCTGATCGTAGTCGAAGTCTGTCACATATGCACCGCAAGGGTTGTCCTTTGACACATAAGGTGGGTCAAATGCAAATGGATACCTGACATTGGTGTACTGATGATAGTCGTATCCGTGCATCTGCCATACCGATGGAACCGGGATATCATCAAAGCCGGACACATCATAGCCCTCACTGTAGAATTCGTCCTGGAGATTATAAATGCTGTCATAGTAGCGGAACTTCCAGGTTCCATTCAGAAACTGTACTCTGTCCGAGTGATCCCTTGCATCAAGGGATGTGCTGTATGCCTTCCCGGCAGGAATATAGTAATTCCTATCCGGCATGGTGTTCTCATGTAGAATATGCAGATTTTCGTAGTGATGTGGAATGATCATAGCAATACCTCCTGTGGTTAATTTAATTTATAAAACGTTGTATATTCGTCATTTGTTAGATATATTATAAGATAACGGCACATGAAAAGTCCATACATATAATGAAACAAAATATGCACATTCTAGTTTTATAAGCCCTGCAAGTCCCCTTGCAGGGTGAGAGTCTCTGGACGAACAAAAGAAAAAGTATAAAGCATACAGGATGTGCCTGCACACACTTCAAAATAGTGTAAAAATAGTGAAATAATAGTGCAATTTGCCATATAGAAAGGAGCCACACATGTATACAAACTCAGCATATCTTCACAACTCACTGCTCGACATAGTGGACAAGAGCAGACCGCTCATAGTCACAAGCTGCGGAACTTACAAGCTGTATACGCAGAAGGAGTTTACAACCTACAGACCAAAAGGGCGAAAAGATTATCAGCTAATATACGTGGCGGCGGGTAAAGCACATTTTGAGATAGACGGAAAGGATATGATTGCCTGCCCCGGAAATATGGTTATCTACAGACCAAGACAGATGCAGAGGTATGTGTATTACGGGGACGAACACACGGAAGTATTCTGGGTGCATTTCACCGGGGGAGAGGTGAAGCAGATATTCAGACGATATGGGATAGATGATGATGTGAATATATTTTATGGTGGAGACCATGCGGAGTATAGAACCCTGTTCAAACAGATGATACAGGAACTGCAGCTCTGCCGGGATGACTACGAGGAGATGCTGGAATATATATTCAGACAGATACTTATCTCAGTTCACAGGCAGCAGGAACAGGATGATTCCAAAAATGTGTCAGCCATGGCGGAGGAGATGGACCGCGCAGCGGGATATTTTGGAGAGCATTACAACGAGGAGATAGTTGTTGAGGATTATGCAAATGAGCATAACATGAGCGTTAGCTGGTTCATACGGAACTTCAGACAGCGCATCGGCACCACGCCCACACAGTACATCATGGCGAAGCGAGTAGCCAATGCCCAGATGCTTCTCGAGAGCTCTGATTATAACATGACAGAGATCGCCAAGATTGTTGGATACGACAACCCTCTCTACTTCAGCAGGGTGTTCAAGAAAGAAAAGGGGATGTCACCGATGGAGTACAGGAAGTCGATCAGGCGGTGATAAATAGCTGGAAAAAATTTATCATTAAGTGTATATATAATATAGAAGAAACTGCCATGTGTGTGTGGCGGGCAGTTACATATTAAATGAGATATAAAATGATTGTTGATTGGAGGAACTGAATATGAAGGTTTTAATGTTGAATGGAAGCGCGAAGCCGCAGGGCAATACATACCGTGCACTTTACGAGGTAGGCGAGCAGCTCAAGAAAGAGGGAATAGACTATGAGATATTCCAGATCGGAGCAGCTCCACTGAGAGACTGTATAGGCTGTGGGCAGTGTACGGAAAAAGGCTGTGTGTTTGATGACGATAAGGTAAATGAGTTCGTTGCCAAGGCAAAGGAAGCAGACGGACTGGTATTTGGAACACCTGTATATTATGCTCATCCAAGCGGACGTGTGCAGTCATTCCTTGACAGAGTATTCTACAGCAGCGGCCGTGCATTTGCATTCAAGCCGGGTGCATCTGTGGCAGTTGCAAGACGGGGCGGAACATCAGCATCATTCGATGTGATGAATAAATACTTTGGAATATCACAGATGCCGGTGGCTGGCTCTACATACTGGAATCTTGTACACGGACGCGTGCCTGGAGAGGCTGAGCTGGATGCGGAGGGTATGCAGACCATGAGGAATCTTGCTAAGAACCTTGCATGGATGCTCAAATGCTTTGAAGCCGGCAAGGCAGCAGGTGTTGTACTCCCTGACACGGAGAGAGGCAACCAGACGAACTTTATAAGATAAATTAGTAAAGATTATAATATCGTGAAGCAAATGACAAAGATTGAGTTTAACCTAAATCAGAACATAGTGTTAATGGTAGAAAGAGAGATTACATATGTAATCTCTTGAACTATAGTCAAGGTATGGAAATGGTAAGTATTCAAAGTTGGGATGGTGTTCATGTTTCTGGTGAAAAAGGATATATGATTTTAGGCCTTTGAGGATGAGACCTTATTTTAGAGAACGAAATAGGATTCCATTTTATTGCAGTTTGAGGGTGGAGGCTTTTGCATAGATATTCCAGTAGCTTTAATTCTAAAATGTCAGTGAATGTAGTTGATGTTAAGAATATGAGAACGGGAAAGGTGTATACATTTTTGGTGGTCCACGATGGCTGGAGTACCACAACAAGATACATAGCAATGAAAAATACTGGTGCGAGCTATGTCGCGTGTCAAACATCGATAAAGGTTCCGTCAAAAAAGAAGTAGAGGAGAAGAAAATATGAATATGGCAATTGTTGTGGCTGCCATCGGAGTTGTGGCAGTCCTTGTATCAATAGTTGGTATAGCGACTAAAAAGATGCCTTTGGTGATTACGGCAATGGCATTATTAGGTATTTGCATAATAGTTACGGGGGTAGAATTGTATAATGCACAAATGTGGCAGGAAATAGCTGCTGGGGCATTTGCTGTAGGGGGATTGTGCGTATGTGCATCTATTATTATGATGATAATTAGGTGGAAAAGAAAGTAGGAATTTGTAATAATGTCTGGTGCCTTTGCCACTGGAGATAATTTTAAAAATCATCATCTGTATCAATATAATCCGGCCTGTTGTTGTTCATTGTCTCCTGACTGGAGAGAGTTCTCTGGCGTTTCTCCTGCCGGTAGGCATTAGGCGACATGCCGGTGGTCTTGCGGAAGATCTTGTGAAATGCCTCAGCGGACTGGTAGCCGCATGAAAATGCAATACTTTCTATAGAAAGCTCAGATATGGTAAGCATATGCTGGGCTTTTGTTATGCGGAAATTCTGCAGGTATTTCACAGGACTCATCCCGGTGTACTGCTTGAACAAGTCGGAGAAATAGCTTCTGTTGATTCCAACGTAGTCGGACAGCTCCTCCACCTTCATAGGCATACTGTAGTGGTTCTGAATGTAGGAGATGGCGTGGTTTACGTAGGCATTTCCCGATGGAGCCTCCAGCTTGTCCTTCTGTGCATTTGCAATTACGGACAGGGCGAGGTACAGCATACCCATAAGTCTGTAGTGGTCTGCGTGATCCGAGGTGTTGTGGGCAAGCATATCAAACACGTATTTTTTCAATTTGTCTCCATCCTCACAGGTGAAGATTGGCTGGTTCTGGGTGAGCCCGATACTGCTCAGCGTGTCGTGGGCGCATCTGCCCGAGAAACCGAACCAGACATACCTCCATGGATGGTGTTTGTCTGATATATATGTGGCAGGGGTGTCCGGCTCAATCAGAAATCCCTGACCCTTTTTCAGATGATAGTGTGCGTTCCCCACATAGAAGTCGCCCTCTCCCTCCAGCACGAAATGTATGAGGTAGAAGGTCTTGACCGCAGGCCCTGCCTTGTGGAGCGGCTCGGTTATTGAGTGACCGAACACATTCAGGTAGAGATCTGTGTCATTTTCCTGGGGAAATTCCATAACAATCTTATTTTCCATTTTGTATACTCCGTAGTTATTTTATATCCGAGTATACCACATTTACGAGAAAAAACAATCTAACAAATGGACATATATTTGCAACGCTATGCCATGTTCAAAATCTGTATATTGTTATAGAATTATATTCACAAAGCAAGAAGCGCAACGGCGTAGCGCAGAAAATGTGCGCAATATGGACAACAAAATAACGGACATTAAGAAAAAATATAAAAAGATGGAGAAAGGTGGAGTTACAGACAATGAAGAAAATCGCAGAATTAAAGGAAATTATCGCAGGTGGAGAGTTTGACGAGAAGCTTGCACAGATCTATCTCGACAAGGATATGATCCCATACAACAGGGAGAGATACGTAAAGGCACTTGACAAGTTTGTTGAGTTATTTGGGGATCAGGAGGTTGCTATCTACAGCGCTCCCGGAAGAAGCGAGGTGTGTGGAAACCATACAGACCATCAGAACGGACATGTACTTGCTACATCGATCAACCTTGATGCCATAGCAATTGTGGCACCTAGAGAGGACGGCGTGATCGAGCTTGTGTCAGACGATATGCCTAAGGAAGTTATCAATGTAAATGATATCGAGCAGGATCCTGCACTTGAGGGAACAACAACAGCGCTTATCAAGGGTGTTGTTGCAGGAATCAGAGACTACGGATTCAAGGTAGGCGGTTTCACGGCATTTGTGACAAGCGATGTGCTCATGGGAGCTGGGATGTCATCATCAGCAGCATTTGAGAGCCTTATAGGAACTATCCTTTCAGGCCTCTACAATGACATGAAGGTTTCATCAGTTGATGTTGCAAAGATAGGACAGTACGCAGAGAACGTATACTTCGGCAAGCCATGCGGACTGATGGATCAGATGGCATGTGCAGTCGGAGGACTTATATATATTGATTTCTTCGACAAGGCCAATCCTGTCATCAAGCAGGTCCCAGTTGACTTTGAGGCTCACCAGTACAGCCTGTGTATCGTTGACACAAAGGGTTCACATGCAGACCTCACAGACGACTACGCAGCAATCCCTGCAGAGATGAAGCAGGTTGCAAATTACTTCGGCGAGGAACTCCTCAGCAGAGTTTCAGAGGAGGATTTCATCAGCAAGGTTGGCGAGATGAGAGCCAGCGGCAAGGTGAATGACAGAGCAGTCCTTCGTGCGCTTCACTTCTATACAGAGCAGGACAGAGTTGCAGAGGGTGTTGCAGCACTTGAGAATCAGGAATTTGATCATTTCCTTGAGGTTATAAAGAGAAGCGGAGATTCATCATTCAAGCTTCTTCAGAACATATACAGCGCAAAGGATCCGCTCACACAGAACGTATCAATAGCACTTGGCTTCTCAGAGAAGTTCATCGGCGAGAATGGCGTGTGCAGAGTACACGGCGGCGGATTTGCCGGAACCATCCAGGCATTTGTCAAGAACGCGGCTGTTGCTGAGTACAAGAAGAACATAGAGTCGATCTTCGGAGAGGGCGCATGCCACGTTCTCAAGGTGAGACCTTACGGCGGAATCAAGGTAGTTGAATAGATATTTGCGAAACATAATTGCAATGTAGTGTCTGAGGCGCTTTAACATACCAATCAAGGGTCGCTTTCGCTTATTTCTGTCTGCAGCGTATGTAACAGCTGGCTTGCCAGCTGTTGCGGGTAATAGTCAATGCAGATTTCTTAGCATTGACTATTACCTAAGGACCGGCGGCCTCGTATTCCCCTGATTTGGTAATGTTAAATTACCTCAAACATAATACAGGTTTATGGGTTTCGCAAATATCTGTGCGAGAAAAATATAAGGATATGTAGAAAGAAGGGTTACAATCATGATAGATACAAATATCAAGCAGCTTGTTGAGTACGGAATTGCAAATGAGCTGATAGAGGAAGAGGACAGAATATACACGACCAACACCATCCTTGAGATGCTGAAGAAGGACAGCTACGAGGAGCCGGGTGAGGTGCCGGTTATAGACACACCTGAGAAACTTGAGGCATGTCTCAAGGGGATTCTGGATTACGCAGTTGAGAATGGACTTATCGCGGAGGATTCAGTTGTCCTCAGAGATCTGTTTGATACGAAGATCATGAACGCACTGGTTCCAAAGCCAAGCCAGATTATAAAGACATTCAGAGAGAAGTATGCAAAGTCCCCAGAGGAGGCGACAGACTTCTATTATAAGCTCAGCAGAGCGACAGATTACATCAGAACATACAGAGTTGCAAGGGATATCAAGTGGGTAAAGCCTACAGAGTATGGTGATATCGACATCACCATCAACCTTTCAAAGCCTGAGAAGGATCCGAAGATGATCGCCCTTGCTAAGACCATGTCACAGTCATCATATCCAAAGTGTCAGCTTTGCATGGAGAACGAGGGATATGCGGGAAGGATCAACCATCCAGCAAGAGAGAATCACAGGATCATTCCTATAGAGGTAAATGGCAGCAAGTGGGGATTCCAGTATTCTCCATATGTATACTACAATGAGCACTGTATCGTGTTCAACGGACAGCACATCCCTATGAAGATAGAAAAGGCTACATTCCAGAAACTCTTTTCATTTGTTGGACAGTTCCCACATTACTTCCTGGGATCAAATGCAGACCTTCCTATAGTAGGTGGATCTATCCTCACACACGATCACTTCCAGGGCGGACGTTATACATTTGCCATGACAAAGGCACCTGTTGAGACAAAGATTACATTTGCAGGATATGAGGATGTTGAGGCAGGAATCGTGAAGTGGCCTATGTCAGTCATCAGACTTGACGGAGAGGATCCAGACAAGATCATAGAGCTTGCCGACAAGATTCTCGGCGCATGGAGAGGCTACACAGATGAGGATGCGTACATATTCGCGGAGACAGACGGAGAGCCTCACAACACGATCACTCCGATCGCAAGAATGAGAGATGGCAGGTACGAGATGGACTTAGTCCTTCGTAACAACATCACCACAGAGGAGCATCCACTTGGTCTCTATCATCCATGGGAGCAGTATCACAACATCAAGAAGGAGAACATCGGTCTCATCGAGGTTATGGGACTTGCGGTGCTTCCTGCAAGACTCAAGGGCGAGATGGAAGAGCTTGCAGAGGTTCTTGTGGCAGGTGGAGACATCAAGGCCCACGAGAATATAGCAAAGCATTACGACTGGGTACAGACTTTCATTGGAAAGTACGATATAAATGCGGATAACGTACACAAGATACTTCAGGATGAGATCGGCGATGTATTTGCAAAGATCCTTGAGTGTGCAGGCGTTTACAAGAGAGATGAGGCCGGAAAGGTTGCATTCCTCAAGTTCATAGATTATGTGAATGCACAGTAATATAGTGTGCATTAAAAATGCAATAATATATGTGTATCTGTGACAGACGTATTCCATAACTAATATTTATTAATGCCACATTTCATTGTGCATAACAGGATGTAGTGGTATAGTGTTGGAGAAAACGTCATTGCAAAATAAAAATGTTTATAAACTGGTGATCGACATTTGCGCAAGACATGAACAGTGCCCCCAAAAGCACAGGTGTCTGGCAGATGGTTATGAGTCACAGTATCATAAAGGAGGAAAAACATTATGAAAATTTTGGTAACAGGCGGAGCAGGTTATATAGGAAGTCATACATGTGTTGAGCTGCTTAATGCAGGCTACGAGGTAGTAATTCTCGACAACCTTTACAATGCCAGCGAGAAGGCAGTCGACAGAATCAAGGAGATAACAGGAAAGGATCTCACATTCTACAAGGCAGATATCCTTGACAAGGAAGCTATGGACAAGATATTTGCAGATGAGAAGCCTGACTGTGTAATACATTTTGCAGGACTCAAGGCAGTTGGTGAATCAGTTGTAAAGCCACTTGAGTACTATCAGAACAACATCACAGGAACCCTCAACCTGTGCGAGGTTATGAGAAAGAACGGATGCAAGAACATCATCTTCTCATCATCAGCTACAGTATACGGCAATCCTGCATTTATCCCTATCACGGAGGAGTGCCCAAAGGGAACACCTACGAACCCATATGGCTGGACAAAGTGGATGATCGAGCAGATCCTCACAGACCTCCACACAGCAGATCCAGAGTGGAATGTAATTCTTCTCCGTTACTTCAACCCAATCGGAGCTCATAAGAGCGGACTTATCGGAGAGGATCCAAAGGGTATTCCTAACAACCTTCTTCCATATGTTGCACAGGTTGCAATTGGAAAGCTTCAGAGCGTTGGAGTGTTTGGCAATGATTACGACACACCGGATGGAACAGGTGTGAGAGATTACATCCATGTAGTAGACCTTGCAGTTGGCCATGTAAAGGCTATCAACAAGATCAAGGAGAATCCTGGAGTTAAGGTATACAACCTTGGAACAGGCAATGGCTACAGCGTCCTCGATGTTATCAAGGCATTCAGCAAGGCATGTGGACATGACGTTCCATATGTGATCAAGGACAGACGTCCTGGTGACATCGCAACGTGCTACTCAGACGCTTCACTTGCCAAGAAGGAGCTTGGCTGGGAGGCTCAGTACGGAATCGACGAGATGTGTGCTGATTCATGGAAGTGGCAGTCGATGAATCCAAATGGATATAATGACTAATTCCAAAATATAAATAACATAAAGTGACAGGGCACCGACAAATACTATATACAATCAGATGTAGATTTGCCGGTGCTCTTTTCTGCGTATTGACTTTTTAAAAGAGACGTTGTATAAGTAAGTAAACTACGCTTTCTGCGGTCTTTGTTAATTATGCCCTTTTTTAGGGCTTTATCAGATAGAAATGGGTGTTTGACATATGAGACTAGAAATACTGCTTTCGTGTATGAACCTTCAGGATGAGGATATCATAACGAAATCCCATATAGAGTCCGACACGATCATAGTCAACCAGTGTGGATATGATGGGTACAATGAATATGACAGGAACGGACATAAGACAAGAATTTTTTCGGTGAATGACAAGGGTCTTACCAAGAGCAGGAACTATGCTATAAAGCATTCCGAGGCGGATGTGTGTCTGCTGTGTGATGACGATGAGATGTTCAGCAGGAATTACGAAGAAGGGATACTGACTGCGTACAGAGATCTGCCAGAGGCGGATGTCATCATATTCAACATAGGCAACAGACCTGCCCATTGGGGCGACATGCCTAAGAAGCTTGGATATCTGGATCTCATGCATGTGGCATCCTGGCAGATATCATTCAAGAGAGAGAGCATAGTCAATAATAATGTATATTTTGATGAGCGCATGGGTGCAGGCTCGGGCAACGGAGCAGAAGAGGAATTCAGATTCCTCACGGATTGCAGGAAGAACGGACTTGCAATATATTACGTACCATTTGTCATAGCGGATGTTGCGCAGACAAAGTCAACATGGTTTAAGGGGTATAACGAAGAATTTTTCATAAACAGAGGTAATACGACAAGATACATCATGGGTTATGTACCGGCGGTATTGTACGCAGCGTATTACAGTATAAGGAAGAGACATCAGTTTGACAGTGATATATCATGGTTTAAGGCCTTCAGACTTATTATGAAGGGAATACATGAGAACAGGTTAGGGAAGAAGAAATGAGCGAAAAAATATTAAGTGTGATAATTCCGTCCTACAACAGCAAGCCATATCTTGACAAATGTCTTGGATCACTTGTTGTTCCGGAGCTTATGGACAAAATAGACGTGATAGTGGTAAACGATGGCTCGACAGACGGCAGTGAGAGTATATGTGAGGAGTACATTGAGAAGTATCCTGACAGCTTTTCACTTATTAATAAGGAGAACGGAGGACATGGCTCAGCGATAAATGCCGGAGCTGAGAAGGCCAGGGGCAGATACATGAAGGTGCTTGACGCCGACGACTGGTTTCTCACAGAGAGTATTCCTGAGTTTATAGGAAAGCTCGAGAATGCCAGTGCGGATGTTGTTCTGACATGTCACCACACCATCAATATAACAACAGGGGAGATAAAGAACTGGAGATGTTTCCCTGATGAATTCGACAGAGAATATACTATGGAAGAGGTCATGTCAGACTGGAAAAAATTTGACAGAAGCCTCACATTCCATGGAATAACATATAGAACACAGTTTTACCGTGAGAATGGAGTCAGACTTGCAGAAAAAGTATTCTACGAGGATCACGAATATGCGACATATCCATGCTGCTTGGCAAAATCCATACTGCCACTCGATATGTTCGTGTACGAGTACAGGATCGGGGATGTGTCCCAGAGCGTATCCGCGCAGAATCAGCTCAAGAGAATCGACCACACCAAGATGGTCATAGTAAAGATGCTCAAGAACAGAGAGGACATCTCGGAGCAGTGGGCCCTTGAATACTGCGACAAGAAGATACATCTTCTTCTGCTGAGCTTCATGGTAACTTCCATGTTATGCGATTCCGACAGAAAGAGAGGTGTTGCACGGGTAGATCAGCTTATGAGTTATATAGTCAAGAGAGACAGACACGTCGTTGATATGACATTGAAGCATTATAAGATACTTAAGCTTCTGAATGCTGCGCATGTGGGTCTGGAAGGCTACAACAAAATGCTTAATTCAAAGCTTTACAACAAGGTAAGGCACAATAAGAGTTTTGAATAGATTTACTATGGAGGATTAACGAAAAATGAAAGTAAAAAGCGGAAGCTTTTTAGAAGTTTTTAATTATAAAGATCTTTTAAATCAGCTTGTTTCAAGAGATATAAAGTTAAAGTATAGAAGAAGTTTTCTTGGATATGTGTGGAGTATCCTGAACCCATTGCTCATCATGATAGTAATGGTTATCGTATTCTCCAAGATGTTCAACAGATCGATACCACACTTCCCTGTGTACCTTTTTGCAGGACGTATACTGTACGAATTTGTAATAGGTGCATGTGGTAAGGCACTTGGAAGTATAACAGATAATTCGTCACTGCTTAAGAAAACGTATGTGTCAAAGTTTATGTTCCCGCTGGCAAAGATCACAAGCTCACTTGTTGACTGCCTGTTTTCACTGGGAGCGTTTCTTATCGTTATCATATTCACACGTTCACCATTTTACTGGACGATGCTGTTGTTCCCGTTCATATTCCTTCAGGCCTATATATTTGCCTGTGGATTGGGCTTTTTTCTTGCGCAGCTCCATGTATTCTTCAGAGATACAAGATATATATGGAATGCGGTCACCACAGCGTGGATGTACTGTTCAGCGATATTCTATCCTATAGATATGCTGCCAGACTGGTTGAAGTTACTTGTGAATTACTTCAACCCACTGTATGTATATATCAAGCAGTTTAGATGCATAGCGCATCAGGGAGTGATGCCTGATCTCACTACTATCGGTCTCGGATTCCTCTATGCATTCTTTTTCTTTGGACTGGGAGTGCTGTGTTTCAAGAAGAATCAGGACAAGTTCATTCTGTATATTTAGGAGGTGTGGCAGTTGGCTAACGTAGAAGAGAAAAAGAACGAACTTGATGATAAGAAGATTTTCACCTCAATTGCACAGCGTACAACAACTGTGGCAAAGGGTGAGACCATTATAGAGCTCAAGGATGTGACTATAAGATTCAACAAGAACAATCTGAAGGTGGACAATCTGAAAGAGTATTTTATAAGACTTGTGACAAAACAGTTGATGTTCCAGGAGTTCATAGCGTTAAAGGACATCAATCTTGATATAAAGAAGGGCGAGGCGTGGGGCTTCCTTGGAACCAATGGTGCCGGAAAATCCACCCTGCTCAAGGTAGTCAGCAGAATATTGAAGCCTGCCAGCGGTACTGTTAAGGTATCGGGAACTGTGGCAGCCCTCATAGAGCTTGGAGCCGGAATCGATCCACAGCTCACGGCCCGTGAGAATATATTTCTCAACGGAACTCTGCTGGGATATTCAAAGGCATTTATAGAGTCAAAGTTTGACGATATAGTTGAGTTTTCAGAGTTGCAGGATTTCCTTGACTCTCCGGTCAAGAACTTTTCTTCAGGTATGAAGACCAGACTTGCATTCTCCATAGCGACGGCGGTTGAGCCGGATATTCTCATTGCGGATGAGATACTTGCTGTAGGTGATATGCGATTCAAGAAGAAGTGTGCGGCAAAGATGACTGCCATGCTGGAGGATGGAACGACCCTGCTGTATGTATCCCACAACATAGCTGCTGTCAAGAAGCAGTGTAACAAGGCTATGTGGCTGGATCATGGAAATGTAGTTATGGTGGGAGATGCCGATACGGTATGCGATGCATTCAAGGCCGAGATGGATGCACCTGCACCGGCAAAGGCCCAGAGCAAGGACAAGAAATAACAAGAAATCAGGCAAGATGTTTGATATACAACACAGGAGGATTGGATAATGTTACAGAATGTGAAGTTGCAGAATGTGATGCTGCAGATGAATCTGGATGTGAACTTGATAGAGTATCCTGAATTCAGCGCCATTGGAAAGGGAGAGGAATCACCATTTATATACGACTCAGAGAAGAAATGTCATGTTGTTGAGAAGCTCACAAAGGTTAATTTCATGAGCTATTACAACTGCATTCAGGTAAAACGCTGGTCAGAGTATACAGGGGTAAAGAACTTCAAGCTCCACCTCACAATGAAGGGAAAAGCTACAATATCCGTATATGCAATATATTCAGCATCCGTTGCGGTTACCTACAATCCACTTGTATCACAGGTAGTTGAGAGTGATGAGGTTTCAGAGGTGGTTGTGAACATACCGGAGACAGATAAGGCTCTTGTAGGTTTCTATATGGATACCCTGGAAGATACAGAGATATACAGCGGATACTATTCTGCTGACATCGAGGAGGACAGAATAAGGGATGTAAATATCTCTCTTGTCACAACAACATTCAAGAAGCAGGAATATATCAAGCGTAATATAGACCTCATCAAGTCAAATGTACTCTATGATGGAAGTGACCTCAAGGGACACATGTTCGTACATGTCATTGACAATGACAGAGAACTCGATCCATCAGAGCTCGACAGTGAGGATCTCAAGGTTTATATGAATAACAACGTAGGTGGAGCCGGTGGTTTCACCCGTGGAATGATAGAGGCACTGGAGCTTCCAAAGAAGCCTACACATGTACTTCTCATGGATGATGATGTTATGGTCATGCCAGAGAGTTTGTTCAGAACATATTATCTGCTCAGACTCCTCAAAGACGAGTACAAGAAGTGCTTCCTGAGTGGAGCCATGTTCGATTACGATATACGCCAGAAGCAGTATGAGGACGTGGGATTTGTCCACAAGGCAGACGGATCATACGGTCCGGTCAAGTCGGCTATGGATATGAGACTTCTCAAGAACATAGTTGCAAATGAGAACTACAGCTTCAATGTCGATGATGCATATGCAGGCTGGTGGTACTGCTGTATACCTGTAGAGCACATCGAGGACAGAGGATTACCACTTCCTGTATTCGTAAGAGGAGATGACGTGGAGTTCTCACTGAGAAACAAGCCGGGATTCATAGCGCTTAACGGTATCTGTATATGGCATGTGGGATTTGCAGGCAAATTCAACGCTGCCATGGAGCTTTACCAGGTTCACAGAAACAGCTTTGTGATCCAGGCGGCAAGCGGAATATGCCAGGATGTGGATTTCCTTGCGAGAGTAAAGGGAATGTTCTGGAAGGATATAACCAGATTTGCATACAACAATGCTGAGCTGCTCATAGATTCCATTGAGGATTACCTCAAGGGTCCAGAGTATATCATGCATCTTGACGGAGAGCAGAGCCTCAAGGAGCACAATGCTAAGAACGAGAAGCTTGTGCCGTTGGCAGAGCTTGGATATGCAGGGGATCTTCCTACAGATCCATACAAGTATGAGAGTCTTAATCTGTTCCGCAAGGCAATGTATGTGCTCACGATAAATGGACACCTTCTTCCGAACTTCATGCTCAGAAGAACACCGTATATCATCGCGTACGACTGGTTCTTTGTTCCTGGAAAGAATTACATGAAGAAGACTCTCGTTGCCGTGAACAAGAACGGTGGAACAGGAGTCAGAAGAACGATCAACAGGAAGCGTTGTTTTGCGCTTATAAAGAGATATAGAAAAGTATTGGCTAAATACAAGAAGACACATGTGGAAGTTGAGCAGGCTTACAGAAATGCATTCGACGAGATGAAGACAACTAAGTTCTGGAAAGAATATCTGCACATATAAAGTGATATGGAAGGAGTATCTTTAGGGTATGGCTACTATTAAAGGTATTAAAAACCGTTTGGCAGCTGCGGGAAGAGCATTAGGAGGAGATTATACCTCTGAGAAAAACGGTGAGAAACCAAAGGATAAGCTCAGTGCATCTCAGCGAGTGAATGCGGCACAGAGGGCTATGAGCGGAGATTATGCTCTCAGAGATGGGAAAAAACCTGTCGTAAAGGTTGAACCTGCTGAGATCAGGATGAATAAGGTGTTTACCACCAAGGAAAAAGCGAAACCTGAGATCATAGCATTTGAAAAGCAGGAGCTGGCCAAAAAGAGAGAGAAAGATCGCCTGGAGTGGAGAAAGAAAGCGGTAAGACGGGACAGCGACAAGACAGTTGGGTGTATACATCCGGATTACTGTTGTGGATGCGGCGCGTGTTTCAGTGTGTGCCCGGTGAATGCAATAAGCATGAAATACGATTCCGAGGGATTCCTTGCACCTGTGATAGATCGTGACAAATGTACAAACTGTGGTTTGTGCAGAAAGATCTGTCCATCTATAAATCTGGAATATAAGAATGTGGCTGAGCCTGCATGCTATGCGGCATATGCAGATGATGAGATAAGAGCCAAGAGTTCATCAGGCGGTATTTTCACGCTGCTGGCAGAATTTGCATTTGAGCAGGGTGGAGCTGTATGCGGAGCAGGATACACAGACGATTTCAAGGTTGAACACTTTATCATAGAGAGCCCGGATGATCTGGACAAGCTCAGAAAATCCAAGTATGTTCAGGCTGATGCATCCAAGGTGTATGCGGACGTTAAGAAGATACTCAAGGAAGGCAGAGTGGTAGTATTCTGCGGATGCGGATGTCAGGTCGCAGGACTTTACGCAACACTCAAGAATGTGGATATATCAAATCTCTACACAATAGATCTGATGTGCCACGGCGGTCCATCGCCAAAGCTGTTCGATGATTATCTGAACAAATACCACGGCAAGGATCAGGGCAAGGTTGCTGATGTGGGATTCAGAGACAAGGACTACTTCGGCTGGTCTACAGAGATGACTGTAAAGTACACTGACGGAACAGTTTATCACAGAACAAGGACGCAGGATCCATATTACAGAGCATTCCTTCCTTGTATATCGACGAGAAAGTTCTGCGGACACTGTGCATATGCAAAGCTTCCTAGAACAGGAGATATAACGCTTGCAGATTTCTGGGGAATCCAGAAATACAACAGAGATTACACTGATGGCAAGGGAACATCAATTGTATCTGTCAACAGCGCTCAGGGAGAGAAGATATATGCAGCCATAGCAGACAAGCTGCTTCTGAACCAAGAGATACCATTTGAAGATGTGCTCAAGACAGGTCAGCCGTTTGATCACTGCTTCAAGAATCATCCTGCCAGACAGAGATATTTTGAGCAGATAAAGAATGGCTCATCCATGGAGAAGGCGTACGATTATGCCATCAAGGACAAGTACGATGTAGGTATATATGGCGTGTGGTTCGGTGCGAACTACGGAAGTGTTGCTACCTATTACGCACTTCACGAGATCATCAGATCATTTGGTCTGTCAGTGCTCATGATAGACATGCCTGCAGCCAAGACCGGAGCCGGCAAGCCTGACACCCATGCGAGAAGATTTGCAAAGGCACATTACCATGAGAGCAAGAGATACACACTGAAGGATATGAGGGAACTCAATTCCAAGGTCGATACATTCATCATGGGATCAGATCAGGTGTGGAACAGAGGTATAAGCAGAGGCTTCGGCTTCTCATTCTATTTCGATTTTGTTGAGCCGGATAAGAAGAAGATTGCATTCTCTGCATCATTTGGACATGACAGGGATTTCTGTAATGCACAGGACAGGGAGACGATATCTGAATACATGAGACAGTTTGATGGAATATCCATCAGAGAGACCAGTGGAGTTGAGATCTGTAAGGATGTGTATGGAATAGATGCGGTGAGAGTTCTCGATCCTGTATTTGTTGCAGACAGAAAGGTATTCGATTCACTGGCAGACAAGGCAAAGAAGAAGCAAGATGGCAAATATATGCTTGCATATATACTTGATCCGACTCCGGAGAAGAGAGCCGCAGTGGTTGAGGTTTCAGAGAAACTCGGCCTTGAGGTAGTTGTTCTTCTGGACGGACGTCCAAAGGACCCGGTGAAGAACCGTCAGATCATGGATATGGACGACAAGATCGTCGACGACATAACAGTCGAGGACTGGCTGAACTATTTCAGAAATGCAGATTTCGTTCTCACTGATTCATGCCACGGAATAAGCTTCTCACTTGTATTTGAGACAAACTTTATCGGACTTGCAAACAGTGCAAGAGGAATGACAAGATTTGAATCCCTCGTGGATGTATTCCAGGTGAGAGATCATTACGTTCAGGATGCGGCAGACATTCTTGGAAATGATGAGCTGTTGAAGCCTGTGGATTACGACAAAGTCAATAAGATACTTATGTCAGAGAGGGAGAGATCCCTTGCATGGCTTAAGGAAGTATTGTTCAGACCTAAGGAGTTTGAGGGTTATAGAGCATATCCAATTATAGATAAGAGATTGGCGGAAGATAAGGAGGATTAAGTAACATGGCAAAGTATGATTACCTCATAGTAGGAGCCGGATTATTCGGCGCAGTATTTGCATACGAGGCAGGCAAGAGAGGCAAGAGCTGTCTGGTTATAGACAAGCGTCCACATATTGCCGGCAACATTTACACAGAGCAGGTGGAGGGTATAAACGTTCACAAGTATGGCGCACATATATTCCACACATCTGACAAGAAGATCTGGGAGTATGTAAACCAGTTTGCAGAGTTCAACAACTACATTAACTCACCTGTAGCTTCATACAAGGATGAGCTGTACAACCTTCCATTCAACATGAACACATTCAGCAAGATGTGGGGAATCAAGAAGCCTTCAGAGGCAAAGGCAATCATCGAGAAGCAGATCGCAGATCTGAACATTGGAGAGCCAAAGAACCTTGAGGAGCAGGCACTCAAGCTTGCCGGTACAGATGTGTATGAGAAGCTTGTCAAGGGATACACAGAGAAGCAGTGGGGAAGACCATGTACAGAGCTTCCTGCATTCATTATCAAGAGACTGCCTCTGAGATTCATATACGATAACAACTACTTCAATGACCGTTTCCAGGGAATCCCAATGGGCGGATACACACAGATCATTGAGAAGATGCTTGAGGGCGCTGAGGTCAAGACTGACACAGATTACTTCGATTTTATCAAGGAGAATCCTGACATCGCAGACAAGACTGTATACACAGGTATGATCGATGAGTTCTTCGGATTCCAGTACGGACCACTTGAGTACCGTTCAGTAAGATTCGAGACAGAGGTACTCGATGAGGAGAACTACCAGGGAAATGCTGTTGTGAACTACACACACAGAGATGTTCCATACACAAGAATAATTGAGCACAAGCACTTTGAGTTTGGAAAGCAGCCAAAGACAGTTATCAGCCGTGAGTATTCAGCAGAGTGGAAGCCGGGCGTAGAGCCATACTACCCTGTAAACAACGACAAGAACAATGCGCTTTACGAGAAGTACAAGGAGCTTGCAGAGACACGCAAGGATGTAATATTCGGCGGAAGACTTGGACAGTACAAGTATTATGATATGGACAAGGTAATCGCAGCAGCACTTGAGTGTGTTGAGGCAGAGTTCTAATCGTGAGATAGAGCATATTATAAAGCCATACAAAAGGACGCATACCGGAATACAGATTTTCCGTATATGCGTCCTTTTTTGCGTGTCGGAAGCATGGGTGATACGGCAAAATAAAAAAGATATACACTTTCAACAGAACGTGATAGAATTATACTAATTATGGGCATGCTATTTGGTGGATACGGTGCCCAGGGGGAAAAAATTAAAAGGGTAAAGGGTGTATATGTTATGACAAGGAAGAGGATTGCGGTACTGACAGCCCAGGCTGATGAGTACACCCAGGGTAGATTCCTCTCGGGGTTTTTTGAGAAGGCATTTCAGCTTGATTATGATGTGTGCGTGTTCTCAATGTATCTGAAGTATCAGGATACAGCGAACAGAGAAGTGGGGGACGCCAACATATTCAACCTGATAGAATTTGACAAATATGATGCGGTGGTCATATGTACTGACAGGATCAGGACGCCGGGAACAGCGGAGGGGCTTCTGTGGCGTGTGGAGCATGAGTTTGATGGCCCGGTACTGATAGTCGGCGACGAGATAGAAGGATATAAATCCATAAATATTGATCACAGAAAGAATATATGCGGGCTGACGGATCATCTCATAGAAGAGCACGGATACCGTGATATAGTGCTGCTTGATGGCTGGGAGAATAATGCCAATTCTGAGCTGAAGAAGCAGGGATTCTTTGACAGCATGAAGAGTCATGGTATCGCTGTGGATGAATCGTCGGTCTACTATGGCAATAACTGGTTTGACTCAGGACGCCAGACCGCAATGGAGATAACAGAGAACAGAGACAGACTTCCACAGGCTGTGGTGTGTGCCAGTGATCACATGGCACTGGGACTTGCGGCTGAGCTGGAACAGAGAGACGTGAAGGTACCTGAGGATATAGCGATAACAGGATATGACGCTGCTGAGACGATCGATGACAGAGTCATACCGCTGACATCGGTTGATATACCTGCAAAGGTTGACGGCGAGTACGCCGCAAAATGGATAGACGCAGAGATAAACGGAAGATCTCTGGAGAACTATAGGAGCAGTGCGTCCATACACTGGGGAAAAAGCTGTGGATGTGAGAAGTGTACGGAGAATCCGGGCAAGAGAGACGTGACGGCATGGGATATGAACGTTCAGCCGGGAAGCTATGGTTCATACTATAACCATATGATGGAAGATCTGTTATCCCAGAGAGATTACAGGGAATTCTACAATACCATATTCCAGTATGCCCACACGGATGGCAGCATGAGCAGTTTCAGCCTCTGCCTGAATGAATATTGGAAGTTCCCTGAGGTCATGATGGGGTCAAATGCACTGAGGGTCGGATACACGAAGAATATATACAGGGTCATCAGAAGCTGTGGTGATGGAGACGGTGCGATAGATTTCGACGACTGTTTTGACGTGTCCAGACTTATACCCGAGCTGGATGCTGACAGGGACAGACCAGAGGCTTACATATTTACCCCGCTCAATTTCGACGACAGATGTTTCGGATATGCGGTGGTGAGCTATGGAAGCGAGTGCAGGGCGTACGATATTTCATATAGCACCTGGATCAGGCAGATCATGCAGGGCATGGAGGCGTTCTACAGACAGGCGAGTCTTCAGAAGCTCCTGGACAAGGTTAATGCATCGCAGATCCGTGATGATCTGACCGGAGTGTACAATTATAACGGATTTATGTCGAGATGCAGAAATATGTGTGACGATGCCTTTGCACATGGCAGGAGCATCGAACTGCTGGCGATAGATATAAAGGGACTGGGACAGATAAATGCAAGCCTCGGCAGAAAGGTCGGAGACGAGGCCATACAGGCACTTGCCAGAATGATCTCGGCATCCCTTGAGAAATCAGATGTATGTATGAGAATGTGTAACGATGAGTTCATCGTGGCATATCAGGTGATGGGAGATGCGGAGGATCACGCAGACGCCATAGTTAAGAGTGTGGAGAGCCGTACCAGGGAGTTTAACAGGACAAATGGCGACAATTTTGTCATGGAGATATGCTATGCGGTGGACAGACAGATGGTTGCGAATGCGGAGGCTCTGGACAACTATGTGAACGCACTCATAAGCAACAAGAACAATGCCAAGATGAAGGCGTACATTGAGAGCACGAGAAATGCAGAGCTGTCACAGGAGGATATAGAGAAGGACAAGCTTGCCACGGAGATTCTTGACAGGAATCTGCTCACATATCATTTCCAGCCTATAGTTAATGCCCGCACAGGTCAGATCTATGCCTATGAGGTGCTCATGAGATCGGCAGGAGAGCAGTACATGTCTCCTCTCGACATAATACAGAGTGCTGAGAGACTTGGACGTCTGAGCGATGTGGAGAGAGCCACATTTATCAATGTGTTGAGACTCGTTGAGGACAAGCGAGAGGAACTTGAGGGCAGAAAGATATTCTTTAACAGTATACCGGGCTGCAGGCTGTCAGAGGAGGACACCGCTGTCATAGAGAGCAAACTCAGGGAATTTGGTGGACAGGTGGTCGTGGAATTCACCGAGGAGGCTGAGATGAGCGACCAGCTACTGGATCAGATAAAGGACAAGTACGGCAGGATGAACATAGAGACCGCCATAGATGACTATGGCTCAGGTTATTCAAATGTCAACAATCTTCTCAGATATATGCCGCGTTACGTGAAGATAGACAGGATGCTCATGACAAATATACATGAGGATCCGCAGAAGCAGCATTTTGTTAAGGATATTATAGAATTTGCGCATGACAATGATATCGTCACTCTGGCGGAGGGCGTTGAGCTGGATGTTGAACTCAAGGAGGTCATCAGACTTGGCGCAGATCTCATTCAGGGTTACTACACGGCGAAGCCTTCACCGGAGGCGATTGCCGAGATAGATAAGAGGATCATAAACGAGATAGTCCAGTACAATCAGAACGAGATCACAAAGTATGGCAAGAAGACCTATGTCATAACCGATGAAGACGAGATATCGATGGTTCAGCTTGCATTTAACAAATATACGGCGCTTGATTTCAAGAAGATAGATGACCAGTACAGGTACGTCAACATGACAGGTACACCGGGCTTCAAGTCCAACATGCTGATAACCATAGGAGACGGCTTCAGAGGCGAGCTCAGGGTGGACAGCATAAGCCTTGGAGGAGAGAAGGGCATACCTTGTATAAAGATAGAAGACAACTGCGATGTCAGGATAGTCCTCACCGGGGACAATGAGCTGCGCACAGGCGGTATACAGGTAGCCGAGTCGTCAAAGCTCGAGCTTGCCGGAGATGGAGATCTGAGGATCACACTTGCGGGTGGCAGATACTTTGGAATAGGAAACGATTTTGCGTCGAGACACGGAGATCTGTATTTCAATCAGGATGGAACGCTGTCCATAACGGCCACCGGAATGAGGGGCATTGGAATAGGATCCGGCCTTGGCGGTAATATATATATTGGACACGGACGATACGAGATAGATCAGAGAGGTCAGGAGGGTGTGATGATAGGTTGTATGGACAGCGACTGCACTCTTCACATAGAGAACTGCGACATGGAGATATACAATGGAATCGCCAGAAGTGTATCCATAGGCTCATATAACGGAAGCGCGGATATAGCTATTGACAATATATCCGGCAAGATATCCGGGGCATCCATATCGACAGCAGTCATAGGAACCATGAATGGAAAGTCCTGCAGGGTTGCCATGAAGAATATCAATATTACCATGAACATCAGGGCAAATGAATGTTATGGTATAGGCTGCCGTGAGGGCGATACGGACGTCAGCATACAGTACGCTTACGTCAAGGTGGTGGCACAGGGCAAGGATGCCTACGCCATGGGTAACAGCACCCACACCGCCAGACTGGAATTTTCCAACTCGGATATCAACACACAGGTGATCAACAGTGTGGGAACTGATATAGGTGCAGAGGAGAAAAATATCGTGATCGGTAACGGCAGAGTGAGCTTCATGGTGAACGGAATATCAAAGAACAGGGAAGTGCAGATGGCCGATCTGTAGGCGCCTATTCCGAAGCGTACAGTTAATCATTATTAATATTGTGTTGTTGACTGTTGTGAAGTATAATACAGCCGATTGACATGATGGGAGAATATTTATGGTTTTTTCGAGTTTAATATTTTTGTTTGTTTTTCTCACTGCAAACCTGATAGCATATTTTGCGGTGAGCCCTGAGAAACGCAATAACGTATTGCTGATATTTTCACTGGTGTTCTATGCCTGGGGAGGCCCGAGATACCTTCTGCTTCTGGCGGGAGAGACTCTGGTGAGCTGGCTGTTCGCCATTCGCATAGATGAGGCACGTGCCGGATATACTAAGAGATCTGAGAAGTTTTATCTTGTGTGTGACCTTGTGATAATGCTTGGCTGTCTTGCGATATTCAAGTATCTGGGATTTTTCCTCGGCAATGTAAAAGCAGTGTTCGGCGTGCCGAAGACCGTGCCTGGAATAGCTCTCCCAATAGGAATTTCTTTCTATACATTCCAGCTCATATCGTATGTGGTGGATGTGTACAGGAATGAGGTGAGACCACAGAGAGAATACTGGAAGCTCCTTCTGTATTCAAGTCTGTTCCATCAGTGTATAGCGGGACCTATCGTCAGATATGAGACCGTTGCTGATCAGATAGACAACAGGAAGATAACAGCGAACGACATATACATGGGACTGAGAAGATTTTCAGTCGGACTGGCAAAGAAGGCGATACTGGCCAATTCCTGTGCCAGCATAGCCGACACCCTACTCCCGGCGGGAGTGGCGAGCCTCAAGGCTCAGACGACACTTGAAATGTGGCTTGGAATGATAGCGTATATGCTTCAGATATACCTTGATTTCTCAGCATACTCAGACATGGCCATCGGAATGGGAAGGATGGTAGGTTTTCACTATGATGAGAACTTTAACTACCCATATATGGCTACATCGGTAAATAATTTCTGGAGGAGATGGCACATATCACTCAGCTCATTCTTCAGGGATTACGTATATATACCGCTTGGCGGCAACAGATGCAGCACAGCGAAGTACATCCGCAACATGGCTATCGTGTGGTTTCTCACGGGAATGTGGCACGGAGCAAGCTGGAATTATATATTCTGGGGAATTTATTATCTGGGCTTCCTCCTTCTGGAGAAGTTTTATCTGGGCGGAAGACTCGGCCCTGTGGCATCCAGAATATATACGCTGCTCGTTATCCTGTTCGGATGGACCATATTCAGATTTGAGAGCCTTCGTGAGCTTGGAACAGTGCTTGCGGGAATGTTTGGAATAGGAACATCGGGATTTGCAAATATGGCACTTGGAACAATATTTGTGAAGAACATATTCTTCCTGATATTTGCATGTATTGCGTGTACGGATCTGGGCAAGAGACTCAGAAAATGGGCTATAGAAGTTGGAAAGGTCAACCCACTTGTATTCAACGTGTTCAATGTAACTGAGATGATAACACCGGTACTTATGCTCGTGATCTCAGTGCTGGCGCTTGTGGGTGCAAGCTATAATCCTTTCCTGTATTTCCAGTTTTAATGGGTGATTTTTATGAAGAGAAGATATACCAGAAGTCAGAGACAACAATTAAAGAAATTCAGAACTCTGGGTGTTCTTATATTTGCCGCAGTCATGGCGATAGGAGCATTTATCGGTCTGCTGTTTTTTGTCAGACCTAAGAAATCCATGATGGAGAAGAGGACACTTGCAAAGTTTCCGTCATTCACCATAACGTCATTCCTCGACGGATCATACTTCGAGGACGTGTCACTGTGGTATTCTGACACATACCCTATGAGGGATAAGCTTGTGTCGGCTGACCAGAGCCTTAAGAAGCTGTACGGAATACAGCTCGGAACGCAGGTGGTTGGAGGAAATGCTAAGGGCGATGAGATACCTGAGGTGGACAAGAGTGCGGTGACCGCCACTCCTGATGATGCAGGCAAGGCGACAACTGAGAGTACCACGGAGGTTACGACAGAGGATCCTGAGATAGGACTTCCTGCGAGTCTGACATCGAAGAACAAGCAGGATGCGACAACTGAGAGCGGTTCGGTCCAGATGGTCGATCCACCAGATTCAAAGGCTATGGACAATGCGTTCCAGAAGCAGCTTCAGGACAACCTGTATGTGAAGGATGGTTCTGCGTACAGCCTGTACTATTTCGTTCAGGACTCCGCAACAGAATATATAGATGCTATCAACAATGCAGCGGCACAGCTCTCGGGCCAGACAAATGTGTACGATATTCTTGTGCCGAACAATTCAGGTGTCCTGCTATCGGATGACGAGCTGGATAAGCTTGGCGGTTCCGATCAGAAACAGGCGATAGAGTATTACTATGGCATGATGAATGGCGTGAAGACGGTCGATATATTTGACACGTTAAAGGCGCATAAGGATGAATATATATTCTTCAGGACAGATCACCACTGGACCGCGGATGGCGCGTACTATGCGTATGAGGATTTCTGCAAGACGAAGGGCATAACGGCCATTCCACGTGACAAGAGGAAGACGGATACCTTCAAGGGATTCCTCGGAAGCTTCTACAGCACCCTGCAGAACTCTGACATGAAGAATAATCCTGATACGATATACGCCTACGAACCGATAGGAACAAATGACATGACCTACTGGAACGAGGATGGCTCGGAGCAGAAGTGGAATGTCATAATGGATGTGAATGGATGGGATAAGGGAACCATGTATTCTACATTTGTGGGCGGTGACACGCCGATGGCAGTGATAGAGAACCCGAAGGTGACAGACGGTTCATCGTGTGTAGTAATGAAGGAGTCCTACGGAAATGCATTTATTCCATTTCTTGTGGATCACTACTCCAAAATATATATCATAGATTACAGATATTCACAGGTAAACATCCTTGACTTTGTGAAGAGCAAAAAGGTCAATGATTTTATCTGTATAAATAACATATCTCTCATAGGAGATAAAGATGTGGCGGCTACTATAAGCAGTCTGCTGCACTAGGGCATAATCGGAGAATTGGGCAAAGAAGCTTCGCCTGATGGCTGAGTAAGACAGATATATAAGACAAAATATATAAAGGCTTGAAAGAAGGAGAAGGTATCATGGAGAGATTAGGTTTCATAGGCATGGGTAATATGGCACAGGCACTCTGTGCAGGATTTGTGAATTCAGGGAAGATAGCGGCTGAGAGTGTATATGCATATGCACCACACTATGACAAGCTGGTGAAGAACTCAGAGAAGTATGGATTTACCCCGTGTAAGACACTTGCAGAGTTGGTGGATGCCGTGGATACGGTCATCATGGCATGCAAGCCTTATCAGATCAATGACGTTCTCGTTGAGATAGGAGAGAGACTTCACGGCAAGGCTCTTGTGTCGGTGGCAGCTGGCTGGGATTTTAAGAAGTACAGTGAGTATTTTGACAGTTCGGTGAGAGTGCAGTTTGTGATGCCGAATACTCCGGCAATGGTATATGAGGGAGTTATGCTCTTTGAAGCACAGAATTCCCTTGAGGAGGAAGAAAGGACACAGATCAAAGAGCTGTTCGCGGCTGTGGGAATTGTGGAGGAGCTTCCATCGAATCTCATGGGAATAGGAGGCGCAGTAACCGGCTGTGGTCCTGCATTTGTGGATCTGTTCATAGAGGGATATGCGGATGCAGCGGTTAAGTATGGTGTGCCTAGACAGACTGCGTACAGACTCATATCACAGATGATACTTGGTTCAGCAAAACTTCAGCTAGAGACAGGGGAGCATCCCGGCGTGTTGAAGGACAATGTATGTTCCCCTGCGGGAACAACCATCTGCGGTGTTGCATCCCTCGAGGAGTCAGGCCTCAGGAGTGCATGCATTAAGTCTATAGATGCGATCATGAATAAGTAATAACGGCAAAGCCCCTGTATGATTGAAATATCATACAGGGACTTTTTTATTTCTTGACTTTTTTATTTCTTGAATTTTGAGAGGATGCTTATAAGCTGCCTTATGTTCAGCGGCTTTGACAGGTGTTCATTCATGCCCGCCAGACGGCATCTTTCGAGATCTTTAGCAAATGTGTTGGCGGTGATGGCGATGATAGGAATGTTCTGTGCATCCGGATGCTCGAGCTTTCTTATGGCGTAGGACGCCGAGATTCCATCCATCACAGGCATCTGAAGATCCATAAGGATACCGTCGTAGGTTCCGGCAGCAGATGTGGAGAACATGTCAACGCACACGGAGCCGTCCTCAGCGCGCTCACAGGAAATACCATTCATACCCAGAAGTTCAGACACGACCTCATAGTTGAGTTCGTTATCCTCTGCCACCAGAAGGTGCATTCCTACACACAGGGATTCTGCGTCGCTGCTATCACCGGATTGTCCAGACCACAGATCATCCTTTATGATATAAGGGACGTCGATGCTTACTTCGATGATAGTTCCACCACCCGGATTGCTCTGTACTGTGATGGTACCCTGCATTAGGTCCACAAGCTCCTTTACTATGGCGAGCCCCAGACCGCTTCCGCGCACTTTGCTGATCCTGGTGTCTGTCTCGCGGGAGAATTTGTTGAACATGCTCGCCTGATATTCAGGCTTTATTCCAATTCCCGTGTCGCTTATTCTGGCTACGAGACGTATCTTATCGGAGCCAGGTATATTCTCCTCATATAATTCAAACCCAACGTCGCCATGACCAGGTGTGAACTTGATGGAGTTAGACAGCAGGTTAGAGTAGATCTGTTTCAGCTTGAGTCCATCGGCCAGGATGTAGTCGTGATATATATCGTGACAGTTGAAGGTTATATTGAGTCCGTCGTTCATGAGAGCCTGATCGAAAACCATGTTCAGAGTATGACACAGCTCGGATACAGATGTTTCACAAGGCTTAAGCTGCTGTCTGCCGTTTTCCAGATTCGTTATGTCAAGGATGTTGCTGACGAGCTGTTCTATATAAGCCCCGGACGTCCTGAGCTTGCCCAGACAGTCGTCCATCTTGCTTGGATCGCCTAGTGATCGCTTTGCTATGTCGGCAAATCCCATTACGGCATTCAGAGGTGTTCTTATGTCGTGAGCCATCTTGGACAGAAACTCGGACTTTGCCTCGTTTGCCTTGTTGGCCTCCTCTGCCAGGAGCATCCAGCTCTGTTCACGTCTCTTTTGTTCGCTGATAAGCCTTGTTACATACAGTATGTTGGTCACGTTGCCAAGAGCATCTCGCTTCTTCACAATAAATCTTGCCGAGTGCCAGTTGCCGTCGTTGGCGAGATAATCCATGGCTATGGTCTCGTCTGTGTGGAGACGCTCTGCGATGGTCGACAGATCAAAGAAATCAAGTATCTTGTCCTGATATTCGGGAACGACGAAGCGGTGACACAGCTCCTTCATCTTGGAGGAAGCTCTTCCCATGCGGCCTGTAAGTCTGTGTACCTTGTTATCGCTGGACACCTCCTCGTACATGTCCTGTGTAATATCTATCCTGTATATTGAGAAGTAGATCTTGCTTATGGCGGATATGATCTCATTGTTCAGGTTAGCCTCGTCAAGTGCCTCCTGGAGCTGCCTCCTCGAATTTTGTTCAAAGCTCACAAGCTCGTCTATCTGCTTGAAGCCAATCAGCACCCTTGAAGATGAAGCCGCTGAAAAAGGGAATATCTCAGCCTCAAAGTTTTCCTGGCCCACTGCGTTCGGAGTCACCCGGTATCTGTAAGAAAGCTTAGGGTGAGCGGCAAGATGATTCTGTATATGCTCTGCGCTGAGAATTTCTGTGAAGTCCGGGGCGGATTCTTTGATAACATATTTTTCGTAATACTGTCCGATCAGCTCTGAGTAGCAGAATGTTTTCTCAGCTTTGATGTCGTGTATGTGGGCAGCATTTGCCGCTGGGTCAAGCTTTAAAGGCTCGAGAGAATCATTCTGAAGATCCACGCAGTAGACGGATATGTAGTCCGTGCACAGAACAGACAAGAACATCCTTTCACGGTTCAGATCCGACAGGCTCTTTTCGAGAGAATTATTGCGCTGCTCAAGAAGCTCGGTCATTCTGAGGGTCTCCCTTACATTTCCGAGATGACCGCCCACAACCCCAAGCAGACTTATAAAGGATTCCGAACTCTCTATGTGGGGATTGTCCACACCGATAAAGCCTTTGAGCTGGTCCTTATAGAAGATAGGAAATGCTATTTCAGAGTGAATATCCTGCATGACCAGAAGCTGATACTCGGAAGGCATGAGATCCTTCACATCCTCCACGTTATCTATGATCATACTGTCGCCGCGCTCAAATGCTTCCAGCCAGTAAGGCATGTCGGCGGAATCCACGGACTGAAGATTGTCAATCCATGGCTGCACATTGTCACCGCACCACTCATATGAGTTGCGGAATATGTTGTCAGTCTCATCCCAGTCAAAAATATAAACTCGTTCTGACGAAGTGCAACTTCCGATGATACGGAGCAGAGTCTGTATGGATGCTCGGAGTTCAAAACGGTTTTGGGCTCTGTCAATGGCAACCATCTGCTGTAGTATAACAAAATTATCCATAAAATACCCCCTTTATGTGTGTAGGTTTTTGAAATATTAATACATAAGGCTCTGTTTTTAAGACAATTTTACCTATTTTGAGAGAAAAAATCCATATTAATGGCAATTAATTCCATAGACAATATTTGTTAAAGACAATAGAATTAATGTGGGTATTTACAAAGAGCTTGCGTAATTATACAAAAGATCCAATATATGAAAAATACAAAAGCGGTTGCAAGTGAAAATACTACATTGAGGAGTGGATCAAATGAGAGAAAAAGTATTGATAGTCGATGACATTGAGCTGAATAGAGGGATACTTGCAGTTGCACTTGGTGATAAGTATGAAGTGATCCAGGCTGCTGATGGTGAGCAGACCATAGACATACTGAAGTCTGAGAGTGAAGGGATAACAGCGATGCTCCTTGATCTGATCATGCCGAATGTCGATGGATACGCGGTGCTTGATTACATGAGAGAACACGGACTGCTTGACAGGATACCGGTAATAGTCATAAGTGCGGAATCTGCTAGGGATGTTGAGGTAAAGTGTCTTGAAATGGGGGTTACGGATTTCGTCAGAAAGCCATTTGACATTGTGACAGTCAGACGCAGGGTCAAGAATACCGTGGATCTGTTCATGTATAAGAATCATCTGGAGGATAAAGTCAGACTGCAGACAAGAGAGCTGGAGGAGAAGAACAAACTGTTTCAGGCTCAGGCAGAGCAGATACGTGAGACCAATGAGAAGATAGTGGACGTTTTAGGCACGGTTGTTGAATACAGAAATCTTGAGAGCGGTGAGCACATCAAGAGGGTAAAGGAATTTACCAATATACTTGCAGAGAAGGCTGCGGAGAAATATCCGGAGTACGGCCTTACACCGGAGAAGATAGCTGTAATAGTTGCAGCCAGTCCACTTCATGACATAGGCAAGATAGCCATCAAGGACAGTGTGCTCCTGAAGCCGGGCAGGCTTACAGATGAAGAGTTTGAATATATGAAGACCCACACGACAAAGGGCTGTGAGATACTTACACAGATTGCAGGCACGTGGAGTGAGGAATACGAGAAGATCAGCTATGAGATATGCCGCCACCATCATGAGAGATATGATGGAAAGGGCTATCCTGACGGACTGGCCGGTGAGGATATACCGATATCGGCACAGCTTGTGTCCATAGCGGATGTGTATGACGCTCTTGTGAGTGACAGGGTATACAAGAAGGCTATAGAGAAGGGCAAGGCATATCAGATGATACTTGATGGAGAGTGTGGAACATTTTCACCGAGACTTATAGAGTGCTTCAAGGAGTCCAGACAGGAATTTGAAGAGCTTGTGTGCAGATATGAGATGAAGAAGGAGAACCAGATATGAACATCAGAGAGTGTTATGATACAATAGGAGCAGATTTTGAGGATGTACTTGGCAGACTTGGCAGTGAGAGCCTTATACAGAGATTCGCACTTAAGTTTATAGATGATGGAAGCTACAATGAACTGACAGAGGCTATTACGGAGAAGAATGCTGAGAAGGCATTCAGGGCAGCACATACACTGAAGGGGATATGTCTGAACCTTGGACTTAAGAATCTGTATACAGTGAGCTCGGATCTGACAGAGAAGCTCAGGGGGAGAGAGTTTGATGGATATGAGGCTTTGTATGAGAAGGTCAGTGAGCAGTATAAGATAACTGTAAATGCTCTTAAGAGTGTTGAATAGATCATTGTAGTGTGAGAAAAGAGAGGGGACTTATAAGATGAAGAAGAGGACTATTGCCAGAATGATGGCGGCCGTTATGGTCGTGAGTATGCTTGCTGGTTGTGGTGACTCAGACGGCGATACAGCGAAGAATGTGAATCTTGATCCAGATCATCCGGTATCACTGAAGATATGGCATTACTACAATGGAACCCAGCAGGCAATATTTGACAATCTGGTTGATGAGTTCAATGCTACCAAGGGCAAGGATGAAGGGATATCTGTCCAAGCCGGTGAACATAGGAAAGTTTGAGGAAATGCTCTACGAGGTATGGAGCAGTCATAACAGAGAATTCAGCGTATTGCGCTAAGGGGGGGATAAATATGACACAGCACTTGCAGACGATGATGTGTGAATACACCATACTGATAATCATGCTCTATATAGGTGTGAGATGTCTTAATCAAAGAAATAATAAGATCATAAGATTGTTTTCTCATTTTGTATTCGGAGTAATTGCTTTCCAGATAATAAATATACCTGTAAGAATGGTTGACGCAGGACTGGTGCGTATGCCGGCCGCGGTGGTTTTTGTGTTGAATTGCGGATTCATGATCGCAGAGACATTTGTGACATATGAATGGTTTTATTTTTTCGAGAGTATACAGAATTCATTATTTGTGGAAAAAAAGATAATACGGGTATTGCGCAGTATTCCGCTTGTTCTGATGATTGTGCTGTGTGTGGTCTCGTGGTGGACAGGCTGGCTTTTCTACGTGGATGATACGGGCATGTATCGCAGAGGAGTATTGTTTGCACTTCAGGTGGTGCTTCCGTATACCTATGTATTTGTGACACTCGTCAGTGCGATAGTATATTCCATTACCAGAAGAGAGAAGAGATCTGCTGTCATCATAACTATAGCACTCATACCTGCGCTTATATGTTCAGTGTTGCAGATTGTTGCGGGTGGTTCTTATGTTCTGGCTGGACTGACGCTTTCGGCGATGTTCGTGTATATAGAGCTTTGCATGGAGGATATCAGAAAGATTGAGAAGCTTGAGGTTATCGAGAAGGCCAACCACGATCTGGAGAATGCCCTGGATATGGCGAATAAGGCTAACAACGCCAAGACGGTGTTCCTCAACTCCATGTCTCATGATATAAGAACCCCTATGAACGCGATAATAGGCTTCACAGACCTTCTGAATGACAACCTGTCCGACCAGGACAAGGCGCGCGATTATATAGCCAAGATCAGATCATCAAGTGATTATCTGTTGTCTCTTATCAACAATGTATTGGAAATGGCGAGGATCGAGAGCGGCAAGACGGAGCTGGATGAGAGCGATGTGTCGATAAAGAGTTTTGATTCTGTGTACTGTCTGTTTGAGAGCCAGATGAAGGAGAAGAACATAGACTTTACATGGAATGTGAATGTCCAGCACAATAATATACAGTGTGATGTTGTGAAGCTGAAAGAGATACTCATGAACATCATCAACAACGCATACAAATATTCTCTTCCGGGGGACAGCGTTACCGTGAATATAGACGAGCTTCCGTGCGACAGGGACGGCTATGTGAAGATCCGCACGATGGTGAGCGACACGGGAATCGGAATGTCAGAGGATTTCCTGGAGCACATATTTGAGGATTTCAGCAGGGAGCAGACATCTACGGAGAGTGGACAGTTCGGAACAGGACTCGGCATGGCGATAGTCAAGAAGATGGTCGATCTCATGGGCGGAGATATAGACGTACAGAGTGAGCCGGGCAAGGGAACCACATTTACCGTGACGCTCACACACAGAATATCGGAGGAGATAACTGACATAGGTGCGGTCTCGAAACGCAATGAAGATTATTCATTTGAGGGCAGAAGGATACTTCTGGCGGAGGATAACGACCTGAATGCGGAGATAGCCATGACCATACTTGCCGGCGCAGGCATGGAGGTCGACCGCGCTGCAGACGGAATTCAGTGTATAGACATGCTGGAGAAAGCGGAGCCTGGATACTACGATCTCATCCTTATGGATATACAGATGCCGAACATGGACGGCTACAAGGCGACCATGCTCATACGAAAGCTTGACGACAAACGGCTTGCAAATATACCTATAATAGCCATGACCGCGAATGCGTTCAATGAAGACCGTAAGAAAGCATTTGAAGCGGGCATGAACGGACACATAGCAAAGCCGATAAGCGCAGCGGATCTAAAGATGACGCTGGCCGGGATCATGGAAGAATAATTTTGATGATTTTCCACATAATAACTCCAAAGCAATTATTTAACATGCAATGGAGGGTTGATACTGTTTATGAAGGCGACAGGAATAGTGAGAAGAATAGACGATCTCGGAAGGATAGTCGTTCCGAAGGAGATAAGAAAGGTTCTCAGGATAAGAGAGGGGGACCCACTGGAGATATTTACCGGCAAGGAGGGCGAGATCGTTCTCAAGAAGTATTCGCCCATGGCTGATCTGACTGCATTTGCACAGCAGTATGTGGAGGCCATATCCCAGAGCCTGGGGCTTCCGGTGGCTATCACAGATCGTGATTCAGTCATAGCGGTGGCTGGGATGCCGAAGAAAGAGCTGATGGGCAAGGAGCTTCACAGCGAGCTGGAGGCCGTGATAAATGACAGGAAAGCGATAGTTGCCCGCAGGGGGGACGCGAAGTTCATACACATTACCACGGACGATATGGATTACGATGGACAGGTGATACAGACCATCATATCAGAGGGCGATGCAGTGGGCTCTGTCATCGTGATAGTGCGTGACAGCGGGCACAGGATAGGCGAGATAGAGCAAAAAGCAGCGGTCATTGCGGCGGCATTTCTGGGCAAACAGATGGAAGGGTAGCTGATAATGCAAGAATTTGGCAAAAAGTGAGTAAAATCAAGGGGTTTCGGCCTCGAAATCCCTGATTTTCCTTGACAAATATAACCATTTTAGGTATAACTATACATGTTGAACTCAGAGTTTTCTGCTTTCGTAAATCGTAAGCGGATGACAGAGGGCATTTATTTTTTTAAAGGAGGAATTATCTAATGAATAAGACAGAATTAGTTGCAGCAATCGCTGAGAAGACAGAATTATCAAAGAAGGACGCTGAGGCAGCATTAAAGGCTTTCACAGACGTTGTAGCAGATGAGTTAAAGAAAGGTGAGAAGATTCAGTTAGTTGGATTTGGTACATTCGAGGTATCAGAGAGACCAGCTAGAGAGGGTAGAAACCCAAGAACTGGCGAGACAATGACAATCGCTGCTTCAAAGGCACCTAAGTTCAAGGCTGGTAAGGCATTAAAGGATTCAATCAACTAATCTTTAAGGGATTGATATGAGACTTGATAAATACCTTAAGGTATCCAGGATCATCAAGAGAAGAACCGTGGCGAACGAGGCATGCGATGCCGGAAGAGTCATGGTCAACGATAAGGTGGCGAAGGCTGGAACCGATGTCAAGGTTGGGGATGTTATCGAGATAGCATTTGGCAACAAGACGGTGAAGGTCAGAGTTACAATGATTGCAGATTCCACTAAAAAGGAAGATGCCAAGGATATGTTTGAGTATGTGTAAAAATATGCCGGAATATACGTTGTGTATTCCGGCATATTTTTTTTGTGGGCTCATATAGTTTATTAAATAGCTTGAGAAGGTTTCTGAACATGGGGGAAGTTAATAAGGCAAAAACCCACAAGGTGGTCATGGACAACAGGAACAGTCTGTCCATGACAGGGATCAGCAAGGTCACATCCATAGATCCGGATCTGGTTCTGCTGGTGACTGAGCAGGGAAAACTCAAGATAATAGGCAAGAATATGCAGGCGACAAATCTGGACCTTGACAAGGGAATACTGGACCTCACAGGAAATATCAACTCCATGATATATTCGGGCGACAAGGAAGGTGCTTTTTCCATAAAGGGGTTGTTCAAGTGATGAGCGATATGGCGGCAGGCCAGCTCTGGGGATATGGAATATGTGTTGCAGCCGGAGCGTGCGCAGGCGTGCTGGGATCGCTGTTCTGGTTCATCTCAAAGCTCTTTAGGAACAGCCGTGCGGTGGCGTGGATATGCGATATTACACTTTGGTTGATATTAAGTGTAGTAGTTGTGGTGGTCAGTTACATATGCTGTGATGGGAATCTGAGGTTATATATTTTTTTAGGATTTTTTTCAAGTTTTTTACTTGTATTTTTTACTATAAATTGGGTTGCCTCGAAAATTGCAAACCATATATTGTGCAAGAAAAAACAAGGTTCAAAAAATGTGAAAATGTGACGGCAAAAAGTGCGTTGACATAATTAGTCTTAAATAGTAAAATTATGTCAATATGTTCGTTTGGCTACGAACTTTTTGTATATTATTACAAGAAAAGACAAG
>ERZ1034976.175-NODE-175-length-60104-cov-14.447218_pt1 | contig 60104 bp, 46 predicted proteins | sample MGYA00520623_ERZ1034976 | MGnify/ENA primary metagenome ERZ1034976 (study PRJEB33766, sample SAMN09781774) | gut metagenome | biome: gut microbiome | host: Homo sapiens | place: Madagascar | study: EMG produced TPA metagenomics assembly of the PRJNA485056 data... | reverse complement strand
GTATTGGATAATAGACTTTGGTATAATTTTATCAGAAAAAGATAATAGACAAGTGGCTATTATCTTGAAGTTTATGGAGGTAATTATGGATAATTTTGTTACAAGATATGATGTTGAGAAAACAATGTATCAAAAATTTGCCGCAGCTGCAGAACAACGCGGCAACAATCCGTGCTTTTATTATTACAACAATACCGTCTCGTTTGCAAAGGCAAAGGAAATGGTTGACCTTTGCGCCGCAGGTATGCTTGCAAACGGCGTAAAGAAGGGCGACAGAGTTATAGTTTGCGCCCCGAATATGCCGCAGTGTATTTGTGCAATTTATGCAATCAACAAAATCGGTGCAATTGCGTCAATGCTTCATCCTCTTTCGGTTGCAAGCGAGGCACAGTATTGCAAAAATCTTGTTGATGCAAAGTTTGCCTTTTGTTTTGATGTCAGCGAAAAGGCATTCACCGGTATGACCGATGTCACCGTTGTTAAGTGCAGAACGGCACAGTATTTCCCGAAAAGCGTTTACGGCATGCTCGCAAATATGACATATAAAAAGAAAATCAAGGGCAAAACCGAGCCTGCACTCGATGTTAAAAGAAATATGGATTGGGCGGATCTTCTTAAAGAGGGCAAGGAATATCTTGCAAGCCACGAGGTTGAAACTGCAACAGATGCGTTTGCAACAGCTGTTACAATGATGACCGGCGGCACAACAGGCAATCCAAAAGCGGTTATGCTTTCAAACTACAGCATCAACAGCCTTTCATACCAAATTGACGATGTTGTTCAAAATGTCCTCGGCGATGTTATCGACCCAGATGTTGACTGTATGCTCACCGCTCTCCCCGTTTTCCACGGCTTCGGCTTCGGTATGTGTATGCACATTTCGATGATTACAGGTATGCCGCAGGCACTTTTCCCACAATTCGATGCAAAAATGTGCTCCGACGCAATCAAAAAATACAAAATCAGCTTTGTTTTCGGCGTGCCCGATTTCTTTGAAAAGGTTTATAAGGCAGGCTATCTCAAATGCGACCTCAGCCAAATGAAACTTATCGGCTCGGGTGGCGATGTTGTTCCTTATTCACTCACTGAAAAAATGGATAGACTCCTTAAGGAATACGGCGCAAAAGTTCACTTCGTTTCCGGCTACGGCCTTACGGAGTGCGTAACCGTTTGCACCTTCACCGACCCTCACAGAGAGGCTCCGCAGGGCTGCATCGGCATTCCGTGCTACAATATCAGCACAATGGTTGTTGCTCCCGGCACAACAGATGAAGTCCACGGCGAGGATGGCGAGCTTTGCGTTTACGGTCCGACACTTATGCAGGGTTATTGGAACGACCCTGAGGAAACCGCAAAAGTGCTTGTTAAGCACGATGACGGCAAGGTTTGGCTCCACACGGGCGATATGGTTAACTGTAACGAGTCAACGGGCGACATTTATTACAGGCAAAGACTCAAGAGAGTTTACAAAATCTCCGGCTATCTTGTTTACCCCTCATTTATTGAGGAATCTTATCGCTCAATGGCAGAAATTTATGACTGCTGCGCAATCGGAATAGGCGAGGAGGGCAAAACCCAAATCAAGCTTTTCGTTGTTAAGAATAAGAAATTCAGAAATGATGACGAGGAGGCTTTGACTCGCAAAATTATCGAATTCGGTCAGCAAAATCTTTCAAAATGGTCTGTGCCGAAAGTTGTCGAATATATCGACGCTCTGCCAAGAACAAAAATCGGCAAGGTCGATTTCAAAGTGCTCAAATAATACAAATTTTTTAACGCCTGCGGTCAGTTCCGCGGGCGTATTTTTATGTCGGTATATAATGTATAATTATTATAATATATAACTTATAATAAAATTAAAGAAAATATGTTCCTTTTCGCCTTATATGCATCAATAATAATAGACACAAGTCCATTAAAATTGAGGCAATTTAAATGTCCATATCTTGTTTTGGTAACAAAATATTTCAGCGAATCTTACTACATATGGTGTATTTGTAACACTTTGCAACAAAAAGGTTACAAAATGTAATTTCTATCGTGGGGTATTTCTAACAATTTAACAAAAAATCGATTTACTGTGCTAAAGCATTAAAATCACAAACCACAAGATAGGGGATGGCAAACGCAATTCTTAAGAAATCTTAAAATCGCTTTTGTGCATATTAACTAAAAATATCATATTTCGGATTTTGACATCTTATGCATTTGTGCTATAATGGGCGTCGCTTCAGTGATTTGGGGTACGAATACCTTGTGTATCTTGTGTGTTCAAATAAAGCCTCATCTCACGAAAAGAAAAGGAGACTTAAGATGACTAACCAATCAATCGTTGCCGGGAGACGCTCAATAAAAGCTGTCCTGTCAACAGTAATTGCGATTCTTCTTATTGTTGCTACATTCACATCAACAGCGTTCGCTCAAACAAACTATCGTGTTCAAATTGTTGACGGCGCAAAGGAAATCACAGTTACCACAAATGAGACGGAACCTATCGAAATTCTCAATGATGCCGGAATCACACTTACTTCCGACGATGTAATCGACATTACAAAGTTTGAGGCGCATGAGGGCGGCACAATCACAATCAGCAGAAACAACACCGTTAATGTAAAATTCTGTGAAACAATTAAGACCTACAAGGTATATGCTGCCACCGTAGGCGATGCCCTTAACGAAATCGGCATTAAGATAGGTACAGACGACAAACTCAACCTTGATGCATCAACACCGGTTGAGAACGGAATGACTGTTGAAATCGAATCGGCTCTCGCTGTTACACTTAAGGTTGACGGCAAAACCGAAAAATTCACAACAACAAATTCCACTGTCGGCGATTTGCTCAAGCTCGCAGGCGTAACACTCGGCGAAAACGATTATGTTACTCCGTCGGCAGACACAAAACTTACCGACAAGCAAACGGTAGAGGTATTCAGAGTTGAATACAAGACTCAGTCAAAAACAGAATCTGTGGCTTATTCAACAAAAGAGAAAAAGGATTCCTCACTCGAAAAGGGCGATACAAAAACAGTTCAGCAGGGCAAAAACGGTACAAAGGATGTCACATACTCTGTTAAATATGTCAACGGCGTTGCCAAGGAGTCCACAAAACTCACAGAGGTTGTTAAAACACAGCCTGTAGAAAAAATCGTAAAAGTCGGCATAAAAAAAGTTAAGCACAGTGCAGATACAACACCGAACGGCGTCAAGTCAAAGGGCGGCTACTCGGTAGGAGATACAATCAGCGGCAGATACACCCACTATTGCGCATGCGCTACATGCAACGGCAATTCAAGAGGTATCACAACAAGCGGTAAACGCATCAAAAACGGAATGTCAAATCCGTATTATGTTGCCTGCAACTGGCTTCCGCTCGGCTCGGTAATCGAGGTTGACGGCACAAATTACACGGTTGTTGACCGCGGCGGCTCCGGTCTTTCAAGAAAGGGAAGAATTGATATTTTCACACCCGAAGGACACAAAGCGTGCTACAAATACGGCACAGGCTCATGCAAAATAAAAATTGTTCGCCTCGGCTGGTAATTTTTAAATCAAACACGGTTGAATTTCAAAATTCGGCCGTGCTTTTTGCATTTTTTGAGGCAAAATTCTATTAATATTCATTATTTGGATACAGGTGTCGACGCTTGTTGTCAAATTGCACATTAAAGTGCATAGTTATCAGTCAATATTAATAGAAAATAATTAAAATTTGGTGTCAAATGGAATTTTGTGTTGAAATTTGTGCCTTTTTATCTTATTATATACTATGTACTTTGTAATAGATATACAAAGACCGATTTTTATATATTTACGGTGGGCGTAATTATGGATTTGTTAAAGCAAAAAATACTTAACGAGGGCGAAGTTTACGAGGGAAACATTTTGAAAGTCGACGGTTTCCTGAACCACCAGATAGATTGCGCCTTTATGGGCGAAGTGGGCAAAGAATTTCATAGATTATTCAAAGATGAGGGTGTCAACAAGATTTTGACAATCGAAGCGTCGGGAATTGCAATCGGCGTGCCGGTTGCTCAGGAGTTCGGTTGCCCTCTTCTTTTTGCTAAAAAAACCAAAACAAAAAATATTGCAGGCGATGTTTATTCAACAAAGGTTGAGTCATTCACACACGGCAAGGTTTACGATGTTATCGTTTCCAAAAAGTTTTTGGGCAAAGGCGACAGAGTGCTTATCGTTGACGATTTTCTTGCTGTCGGCAATGCGCTCAACGGCCTTATCGACCTTGTTCGCCAAAGCGGAGCCGAGCTTGTCGGTTGCGGTGCAGTAATCGAAAAGGGCTATCAGCACGGCGGCGATGCATTGCGCATGCAGGGCATCAAGGTTGAATCGCTCGCAATTATCGAGGAAATGGACAGCAAAACAGGCGAAATCATTTTCAGAAATTAAGGTTATAAGCGCTTTTGCGCATATAATAAATAAAATTTTATTAACGGAGGAAAGACTAATGAAATTAGCAAAGAAAATTCTTGCTGTACTTCTTGCAGTTGTTCTCGTTGGTGCTGTATTTGCAGGCTGCTCATCAAACAGCTCAAAAGACAATTCCAAAGACAACAGCGCATCAGACAGCGCAAAGAAGTCCGATCTTACAGTAGGTTTCATCTTCTTACACGATGAAAACTCAACCTATGACAAGAACTTCATCACAGCAGCTGAAGAGGCTTGCAAAAAAGAGGGCGTTAAAATCCTCAAGAAGACAAACATTCCTGAGGGTCAGGAGTGCTACGATGCAGCAGCAGAGCTTGTTGACGAGGGTGCAGACATCGTATTTGCAGACAGCTTCGGTCACCAAGACTATTTGCTTCAAGCAGCTAAAAAGTTCAAGGACGTTCAGTTCTTGCACGCAACAGGTACAAAGGCTCATACAGAAAAGCTTTCAAACTACCACAATGCATTTGCATCAATCTATGAGGGCAGATACCTTGCAGGTGTTGCAGCAGGTATGAAGCTCAACGAAATGATTGATTCAAAGAAAATCACAGCTGACAAGGCAAAGATGGGCTATGTAGGCGCATTCACATATGCAGAAGTTATTTCAGGTTACACCTCTTTCTATCTCGGTGCAAAGAGCGTTTGCCCGTCAGTAACCATGGATGTTACATTCACAGGATCTTGGTATGACGAAACTGCAGAAAAAGAAGCAGCAAACAAACTTATCAAGAACGGTTGCGTTCTCATCAGCCAGCACGCTGACTCAATGGGCGCTCCGACAGCTTGCGAAGCAGCAGGCGTTCCCGATGTATCATACAACGGCTCAACAGTTTCAGCTTGTCCTAACACATTCATCGTTTCTTCAAGAATCGACTGGGCTCCTTACTTCGAGCACGCAATTGAGTGCGTAAAAGAGGGCAAGGACATTGAATATGACTGGACAGGTACTCTTTCAACAGGTTCTGTTGTTCTTACAGATGTCAATGAAAAAGCAGCCGCTAAGGGCACAAAAGAAAAACTCGCAGAGGTTACCAAGGATCTTGAAGCAGGCAAAGTTCATGTATTTGACACTTCAACATTTACAGTAACAATTGACCAGAAGACTAAGAAAAACCTCAACGCAAAGGTAGACGCTCAGGGTCATCTCACAAGCTATATGGCAGATGTTGACACTGACGAGGCTTACAAAGGCGATACAGAGGCTGTTTCGGACGGATATTTCCACGAGTCTGAAAGCCGTTCTGCTCCTTACTTCGATATTCAAATCGACGGTATCACTCTTCTTGATACAAAATTATAAGGAATAGAATAGATAATATAACAATCCGTGGCTGACTTCGGTCGGCCGCGGTATAGTTATTTTAAGTGAACAAGAAAAATTCGCCTTTGAATTTGTGTTGCTTGCTTAAAATACTTCGTTTCGGCATTGCTCGGCTACGGCAATGCGCGGTTTTTTATTATGTAGTCGGAAAGGCAAAGTGATTATATGGCTGATTCGCTCGCGTTGGAGTTAAAGGGAATAACAAAAACATTCGGTTCGACGGTTGCAAACAAGGATGTTGATTTGCAGGTCAGAAACGGCGAAATTCTTTCTATCCTCGGTGAAAACGGCTCCGGCAAAACAACGCTTATGAATATGGTTTCGGGCATTTATTTTCCCGATTCAGGCAAAATATTCGTAAACGGCAGGGAGGTTGTCATTCGCTCTCCCAAAGATGCGTTTGATTTGAAAATCGGTATGATTCATCAGCATTTCAAACTTGTTGATGTTTTTGACGCCGTTCAAAATATCGTTCTCGGCGTTAACGACGGCGAAAAATACAACCTCAAAAAGGCAGAGGAACGCGTAAAAGCAATTACCGATAAATACGGCTTTGTTATTGATTTAAACAAAAAGGTTTACGAAATGTCCGTTTCGGAAAAGCAAACGGTCGAAATTATCAAAGTGCTTTACAGAGGTGCGGATATTCTCATTCTCGACGAGCCTACAGCCGTTCTCACTCCGCAGGAAACAGAAAAGCTGTTTGATGTTCTTCGCAAAATGCGCAAGGATAACAAATCAATCATCATCATCACCCACAAACTCCACGAGGTGCTTGAGATTTCCGACAGGGTAACCATTTTGAGAAAAGGCGAGTATGTTGACACGGTTGAAACAAAGGACGCAACCGAGCAGTCGCTCACTGAAATGATGATGGGCGAAAAGGTCAGCCTTAATATCACGCGTAACGCACCGAAAAATCCCGAGCCGAGAATCGTTGTCGAAAAGCTTTCGGTTAAGGACCATGAGGGCAAGCTTGCACTCGACAATGTCAGCTTTACCGCCAACAGCGGCGAGATTTTGGGCATCGCAGGTATTTCGGGCTGCGGTCAAAAGGAATTGCTCGAGGCTATCGCGGGCTTACAGCAATCGGTTAAAGGCTCAAGCATACTTTACAAGTCAAAGGACGGAGAGGAAAGCCAGCTTGTCGGCAAATCGCCTAAGGAAATCAGAAAACTCGGCGTAGCGCTTTCGTTCGTTCCCGAGGACAGACTCGGTATGGGTCTTGTCGGCAATATGGATATTGTTGACAATATGATGCTCCGTTCATACAAAGGCGGTCACACCGCATTTCTTGAGCGCAAGGCGCCAAAAGACCTTGCAAATACAATTATTAAGGACCTTGAGGTTGTCACCCCGAGCGCAGAAACTCCGGTAAGGCGACTTTCGGGCGGTAATGTTCAAAAAGTTCTTGTCGGCAGAGAGATTGCCTCGAATCCGACTGTTTTGATGGTTGCTTATCCCGTCAGAGGTCTTGATATTAACTCTTCGTATTTGATTTATGACCTGCTCAACAAGCAAAAGGAGCAGGGCGTTTCCGTAATTTTCGTCGGCGAAGACCTTGATGTTCTTATCGAGCTTTGCGACAGAATTATGGTTATAAACAGCGGCAAAATCACCGGCATTGTTGACGGACCTACCGCGAAAAAAGACGAAATCGGTCTTTTGATGACAAAGAACACGGATGAAAGGGAGGCTGAATAATGAGCAATAAAAAAACACACGAGCCTCTTTTCCATGTGGCAAAAAGAGGATATATGCCGAAATACCAATCATGGCTTATTCGTATCGGCGCGATTCTTGCCGCACTTGTTGTTTGTGCAATCGTTACAATGCTTTTGACGGGCGAAAACCCGATCAGCGTTTATTCAACTATGATTAAAGGCGCATTCGGCACATCGAGAAAGGTTTGGAAACTTCTTCAAAGCCTTGCAATGCTCCTTTGCGTTTCACTTGCCGTTACACCTGCGTTCAAAATGCGATTTTGGAATATCGGCGGCGAGGGTCAGGTGCTTGCGGGCGGTCTTGCGACGGCGGCTTGTATGATTTTGCTCGGCGGCAAGCTCCCAAATGCAATTCTTTTAATCGTTATGATTGTTGCAAGTATTCTTGCAGGTGCGATTTGGGCACTTATCCCGGCAGTCTTTAAGGCAAGATTCAATACAAACGAAACACTGTTCACCCTTATGATGAACTATATTGCAATCCAAATCGTTTCGTATTTTTGTATGTATTGGGAAAATCCGAAGGGCTCGGGCAAAATCGGTATTATCAACGGTGATACTATGGCAGGCTGGATGCCTACAATCGGCGAACACGATTATCTTTTGAATGTAATCATTGTGTTTGCTCTCACAATCGCAATGTATATTTATCTCAAATACAGCAAGCACGGTTATGAACTTTCGGTTGTCGGCGAGTCTGAAAACACGGCAAGATATATCGGAATCAATGTTAAAAAAGTTATTTTGAGAACAATGTTCCTTTCCGGTGCAATCTGCGGCATCGCAGGTTTCCTCCTTGTCGGCAGCACAGACCACACAATTTCATCAACAACAGCCGGCGGCAGAGGTTTCACGGCTATCATGGTTTCATGGCTAGCAAAATTCAACCCGATTTATATGGTGCTCACATCATTTCTCCTTGTATTCCTTGAGGCAGGCGCGGGTCAAATTTCAATGGTTTTCAGCCTTAACGAATCATTCTCCGATATTTTGACGGGTATCATTCTTTTCTTCATTATCGGCAGTGAATTTTTCATCAATTATCAGCTGAAATTCAGAAGTTCAAAAAAGGAGGTAAAGTAATATGCTTTCAACAATAGTTGCTTTTCTCCACAGAGCCATTATGCAGGGTATCCCGCTTTTGTACGGCTCAACCGGTGAAATTATGACGGAAAAATCCGGAAACCTCAACCTTGGTATTCCGGGTATTATGTATATCGGCGGTATGAGCGGCGTTATCGGCGCATTTTTGTATGAAAATTCGCTTTCGTCACCGGACGATGCCGTTCCGTTTTTGGCGGTAATCATTCCGCTTTTAACTTGCATTTTAGGTTCACTTTTTGCAGGTCTTATTTATTGTTTTTTGACCGTTACATTGCGTGCAAACCAAAATGTTACCGGTCTTGCGCTCACAACATTCGGTACGGGCTTCGGCAACTTTTTCGGCGGCTCACTTATTAAGCTTACAGGTAGTGATGTTCCGTCTGTTGCTCTCACAACAACAAGCAATTTCTTCAGAACGGCCGTTCCCGGTGCTGATAAGGCAGGCTGGTTCGGCGAACTGTTTTTGTCCTACGGATTTTTGGCTTATATGGCAATTATAATTGCTCTTATTTGCTCATTCTTCCTTAACCGCACAAGAGGCGGACTTCATCTTCGCGCAGTAGGCGAAAATCCTGCAACGGCAGACGCCGCAGGCATCAATGTTGACAGAGCAAAATATCTTTCAACCTGCATCGGCAGTGTTATCGCAGGCTTCGGCGGCTTGTATTATGTAATGGACTATGCAAACGGCGTTTGGTCAAACGACGGCTTCGGCGATAGAGGCTGGCTTGCAATCGCGCTTGTTATTTTTGCAATTTGGAAACCGAATCTCAGCATCATCGGCTCAATCGTTTTCGGCGGATTGTATATCGTTTATCTTTATGTTCCGGGCGCACTTCGCACACAGGAACTTTACAAAATGATTCCGTATGTTGTAACCATTATTGTTTTGATTTTCGTCAGCGTAAGAAACAAAAAAGAAAATCAGGGCCCGGCATCTTTGGGATTATCATACTTCAGGGAGGAACGCTGATATGCTTAATAAGGATATTCAAGAGGTTCTTGTTACAGAAGAACAGCTTAAAGAGGTTAACGAACGCCTCGGCGCAAAAATCACAGAGGATTTCAAGGACAAAAATCTCCTTGTTGTCGGAATTTTGAAAGGCTCAATCTATTTTATGACCGACCTTACAAGATATATTGATTTGCCGCTCAAACTCGATTTTCTCGCAGTTTCGAGTTATGGCGGCGGAACATCCTCGTCGGGCGCCGTTAAAATCCTCAAAGATATTGACATTAACCTCGAGGGATACGATATTCTGCTTGTTGAGGATATTCTCGACTCGGGCAGAACGCTTCACTATGTTTGCGAAATGCTTAAGACAAGAAAGCCGAAAAGCATTTCAATCGTCACTTTGCTTGACAAGCCGGAGCGCAGAGTTGTTGACCTCACACCCGATTATGTCGGCTGCCAGGTTCCTGATGAATTTGTTGTCGGCTACGGTCTTGATTATGACCAAAAATACAGAAATCTTCCTTATATCGGCTCTCTTAAAAGAGAAATCTACGAATAAGAATAAAACGGGAGGCATCGCTTCCCGTTTTTGTTGTATAATACATTTCTTTGAATTTTCTTTATAATTTCTTTACCCGATTTTTCTAATTTGGGGTTATAATACAGTCATAATAATTTAAGTGAGTGAGGATTTGTATGAAAAAATCGGTTAAAATCTTTTTGCGTGTCTTGATGCTTATTGCCGCAGTGCTACTTGTTATTTTTTATATCGGACCGGTTATCACGGTCGGCGAAATGAATATCGGAATAATAACGGGTTTTGCGCTTGCCGCATTGCTTGTCGTTTATTCCGTTTTCTTTAACAAAATAAATGCGCTTTTCGGCAAAATTTGCTCTGTCAAAAAGGGTAAAATCGCCGTTTCGGTTGTAGGGACGGTTTTGTGCGCGTGCATTGCAGTTGCAGGCGTTGCGTTTTCAAGCGTGGTTGCAAACAGCCATGCCGACAGCTATAAATCGGATGTAATCATTGTTCTCGGCTGTAAGGTCAACGGCGAAAATCCCGGTCCGTTTTTGAAAAGCCGAATCAACGCCGCTTACAAATATCTTAACGAAAATCCCGAATCAATCGCCGTTTTGAGCGGCGGTAAGGGAAAGGGCGAGGCAATTTCAGAGGCGGAATGTATGTATAAATACCTTGTCAAAATGGGTGTTGACAAATCGCGACTCATCGTCGAGGACTCTTCTACATCTACGATGGAAAATTTTAAAAATTCCGCCGCTTTGCTGAAGGCGCAAAATCGCTCGGTTAAAGATATTACAGTTGTTACAAACGATTTTCACGAGTACAGGGCGGGCAAATTCGCACAGCGGTGCGGATTTTCACCCCATTCATACCCGAGCAAAACTCCGTGGAACGGCTATATGCCGTTTGCCACACGCGAGGTTTTTGCAATAGTTTATCAGGTTTATTTAAAATAATTTAAGACAAAACAAAATCCGTATGCTATTGGGCACACGGATTTTTTTATGTTATGCACAGCGATAATTTTTTCTAAGCATAACGATATTTTTTTCTGTTGGTGATGAGGAATGCGACGGTTATCATCAATGTGGCTGCCTCGGCAACGGTGATTGAAAGCCAAATTGCGTTTTTGCCGAACACCGCAGGCAAAACGAATATCGCGAGAATTTGAAAAAGAAGCGTTCTCAAAAACGATATTGCCGCCGAAATTGCGCCGTTATTGAGCGCCGTGAAGAATGCCGAGCCGAAAATGTTAAATCCTATTATCAAATACGATGTTGAAAACATACGGAAAGCGTACACAGTCAGGTTAAACAGCTCCTCGTCATATCCGACATAAATTTTTGAAATCGGTGCGGCGAGCGCAAGGCTTGCGGCTGTGAGCACAAGCGAAAACAATGTAATTGCTCCCATGCTTTTTTTGAAAATGTTTTTCATCTCGGCATCGTTTTTTGAGCCGTAGTTATATCCGATTATAGGTGCGGTACCGATTGAATATCCGATAAATGCCGATACAAAAACAAAGTTTACATACATAATCGAGCCGTATGCGGCAACTCCGTTTGCGCCGAAAAATTTGAGCAGTTGATAGTTGTAAAGCATATTTACAAGCGACATTGAAACATTTGTCATCAGCTCCGACGAGCCGTTGGTGCAGGTTTTAAGCAGTGCTTTGCCGTCAAACTTGCATTTCGCGGTCAGGAGCAGGGTGCTCGAATTGTTTGTTATAAAATAAATCAACGGCAACAGTCCGCCGATAACCTCGCTGATTGCGGTTGCCGTTGCGGCGCCCTGAACGCCCCATTTGAATACGCCCACAAATAAAAAGTCAAGCACCATATTTGTGACACCTGCGGCGACGGTAACAACAAGCGCAAAATGCGGCTTGCCTGCGGTGAGCAAAAGACTTTGAAAAGTGTTTTGCATCATAAAAAATGTCATCGTCGTCAGAATAATTCTGCCGTACATTTCGCAATAGGGTTGCATCTGCGCGTCTGCACCCAAAAGAACAATAACCTTTTTCAAAAATATTTGGCACAAAACGGTTACAATAATGCCGACAGCTGTTAAAACATAAACGAGCATTGAAAAAATTTCGTTTGCTTTTTTCTTGTTTCCCTCGCCGAGTGTTTTGGAAACGATTGCATTGCCGCCCGTACCTATCATAAATCCGAACGCACCCGGCAGCATCATAAACGGCATTATCAAATTGACTGCCGCAAATTGAATTTTGCCTGCGTAGTTTGAAACAAAATATCCGTCAACAACGCCGTAAATCGAGGTAAAAATCATCATAATTATCGACGGCGTGACAAATTTTATCAGCTTTTTAAGTGTGAAATGATCGGAAATTAAAATTTTCATTTTTTGCCTCCGTGTTTTGTCGAATATATAAAAAAGAACTCGGTATTGTTACACCCGAGCTCACCCGACACCTTATCAATAACGCAGTTGCGACCGCGCATTCTCTGATGAATTATTTAATTATCGACTGTGGCATATTGTAGCAGTTTATCGGCATTATGTCAACCGCACAATTTATGAATATTTTGTAACAAGTTTTCTTCTTTCACTTGACTTTTTTTAATATAGTGGTATAATCAACACAGTAACAGTTGTTACTGTTGCACCTGTTATTTTGACAGGTTTTAAATTGCATATAACGGTAATCGAAGAAATATTTTATTTCTCCTCTCCATATTTTTGTTTTCTCCCCAATAAAAACAACCAAATAAGAATTACCGTTATACAGCCGCACTTCCCCCAAGGGTGCGGCTGACTTTTTCTAAATTGAACAGCATCAAATTTTCAATGACACTGTCAGGAGGGAAATATGAACCAGCTTGCACGAACAAACGAAGTTTGGCTCGATAGGGATAACAAAATCTTATCCTTTCACTATGTTAAAGATTATTTGCACAAACAGTTTAAAGACTATGTTTCATTCATCAACTATGTTGTTTGGAGCAGCAAATCGGGCTACAAAATTCAGTAATAAACAATAATTAAGCAATATTGAGCATTAATTGCCTCAATGTTGCTTTTTTTGTTGAAAACTTGTGCTCTAAATGTTACAATTAAGCAGTAAAGGGGCTGTTTTAATGGCAAAAAAGGAAATATACACAGTCGCAACTTCTCATCTTGACACAATCTGGTCGTGGGATTTCGAAACCACGGTCAGCAAATATATTTATGATACACTTGTCGACAATTTTGCGCTGTTTAAAAAATATCCGCACTACACCTTTTCGTTCGAGGGCAGTTATCGTTACGAGCTTATGGAGGAGTATTATCCTGAGCTGTTCGAGGAGCTTAAGGGATATATTGCCGACGGCAGATGGAATGTGACAGGCTCTGCGTTTGAAAACGGCGATGTCAATTGCCCGTCGCCCGAGGCACTGTTCAGAAATATTTTAATCGGAAATACATATTTTGACGAAAAATTTTCAAAGCGCTCAAAAGACATTTTTTTGCCCGATTGCTTCGGTTTTGGCTATGCACTGCCGTCTGTTGCGCACCATGCGCATTTAACGGGCTTCACAACGCAAAAACTCGCGTGGGGCAGTGCCTACGGCGTGCCGTTTGATATAGGAAAATGGTACGGCGTTGACGGCAACTTTATTTACGCAAGTCTCAATCCGCACGATTATTATTTCACTCTCACAAAACTTCGTGATTGGGATTTTGTTCAAAACAAGCTTGCCGAAAACGAAAAAATAGGTCTTGATATGACATATATCTTCCACGGCATCGGCGACCGAGGCGGCGCACCGCAGGAGGAAAGCGTGCGCTTTGTCGAAAACGCGATTGCAAAGAATGATGCGTCCGATATTGAGGTGCTTGCAACTTCGGCAGATCAAATTTACCGCGATATTGAAAGCTCGCTTGACCAAAGTGTTAAGGACAAACTTCCCGTTTGGGATAACGAGCTTGTTATGCAAAATCACGGTGTCGGCGGCTACACTTCGCGTGCGATAGGCAAGCGTTGGAATGCAAAATGCCAAAATCTTGCCGATATTGCGGAGCGTTCAGGCGTTGAGGCTGAATATTACGGCACCGCAAATTATAACGCCTGCGTGCTTGAAACGGCTTGGAAAAGGGCAATCGCCCATCAATTTCACGATGACACACCGGGCACATCCGTTCAGCGTGCATACAAACGCAGTTGGAACGATTATGCAATGTCAATCAACCAAATTTCAGGCGAAATCGAGCATGCCTGCGGCGGCTTGTCATCGCTGATGAAATCGGATTTTTGCTCCGGCACACCGATTATGGTATATAACAGTGTTGAGGCAGACAGAACAGGCGCCGTTACGGCTCGCATTAAAACTCATTCGCAGTATTTGCGCGTTTTTGACGATAAGGGCAGAGAAATTCCGTCGCAAATCATCAACAAACGCGGCGATAAAACGGAAGTTTTATTTGTTGCAAGCCTCCCATCGCTCGGAGCACGCGTTTATGATGTCAGAAACGCAAACGAGGCGTGCCGCGTTAAAAGCACACTAAAAATAACCGATACCGAGCTTGAAAACGAAAAATATGTTGTCACTCTCAACAGGGCAGGCAACATTTCATCAATAGTCGACAAAAGCGACGGTGACAGAGAGCTTTTGAAAAAGCCGATAGTGTTGGGCTTATTCAACTACACCGGCTCAAAGGAATGGCCCGCGTGGGAAATGAATTTCAAAGAGGCGGACAAGGAGCCTGACAGAACGCCTAAAATTGTTTCCATTGAAAAGGCGGAGGTCGGTCCGGCGCGTGTTGCTTTCAAAATTACTCAAAAAGATAAAAAATCAACATTTGTTTCATATATATGCCTCACCGCGCAGAGCGAAATCGTTGAGGTTTATAACGAAATTGAGTGGCAGTTGCTCCGCACAATGTGCAAAAATGTTTTTTCATTCACCGCAAGCAATGAAAAAGCAACATTTGACTTGGGACTCGGCGCAATCAAGCGTGGCAATATGAGCGAAAAGCTGTTTGAGGTTCCTGCTCAAAAATGGGCGGATTTGACGGATGACGGCGGCGACTTCGGCGTTTCCGTTATCAGCGACAGCAAGCACGGCTGGGATAAATTCAACGATAACACACTGCGTTTGACCGTTCTTCACACTCCAAAGCGCAATTATCGCATAGACTCAATGCAGTCAATGCTCGATTTGGGACTTAACCGTTACGGCTTTGCGATTTATTCGCACAAGGGCGCACTCGGCTCGGGTACAGAACTGCAATCGCGCTTTTTCACACAGCCGATGACAGCAACACTGATGACGCGCCATACGGGTGTTCTCGGCAGCAGCTGTTCGTTCGGCTCTGTTTCGACAAATGATGTTTCGGTGCGTTGCATAAAAAAGGCATATCACAAAAACAACGATGAAATTATTGTCAGATTTAACGAGGTCGCAGGCAGGGCGGCAAAGGGCTTTGAATTTACGCTCGGAGAGGGTATAGACTCGGCGTGCGAGGTTTGGGCGTCGGAGGAATATAAGGGCAATGCCGAGGTTAAGGACGGCACTCTGATTTGCGATTTCACGCCGTACGAGGTCAAAACTTTCAAACTTCTGCTAAAAAAGCCGAAAATCACTGCGCAAAAGTCGGTTTGCACAGCGATTGACCTTGATTATTCGACAAAAAACACTCATATTCCGCAAAATCTTTTGCCCAAACAAATCACGGTCGGTGACGCAGAATTTAAAATCACACAAAACAGGCTTGCTCGCTGCAACGGTCAAACAATTTCACTTGATAAGGGCGAGTCTGTAAAGTTCCTTGTTGCATCGCTCGGCGGCGATAAGGACTGCATTTTCACTGTCGGCGGCAGCGATGAGCATATCAAAATAAACGCAATTGACGAAAGTTATGCAGGTTGGGATTTGTATGATCTCGGCGAAACGGCGTTTGTCAAAGGCGGTAGGCTTGGTTTTGAATTTACGCACAGCGTTGACGATGACGGCAACACGCTTTTTGCAAAGGGCTTGTATTTTTGGCTGATATCGTTTGATGAAACGGTTATTTTGCCCGATGACCCCGATATTGTCATACTCGGCGCCGTCAAAACCGCGGCAAACGGCACAAAACTTTTGACTCCGCTTGAGGACGAGGTGGAAAATCACCGTCAAATGACATTCAAAATGAATTTTGTCGAAAAGCTTCGCTATTTCAATTCAAAAATGGTTTGGAATTTACACGACAAAGATAATTTTCTTTCGCATTGGAACAACGGCAAAAACGGAAAACGCGTTGAGCAAACCGGAAAAAGAATAAAAACAAGAACAGTAGAAACGGTAGGTCACTGATATGAAATTAAAATTGGATGAAAACTGGACAACAACAAACAACGGCTATCCGCTCAATGATGCGGAGGTTGCACGCTACAATGCGGTTTTGCCGTCACAGCGCCAAATTTTGCAAAGCCAAAACCCGTTTTACTGCTTTATTCATTACGGGATGAACACCGCAACGGGCAGAGAATGGGGCAACGCGACCGAAACAGTTAAGGATTTTGATATTACAAAAATCAAGCCTGTGCAGTGGGTCAAGGCGATTAAGGCGTCGGGAGCGTCGGGCATTATTCTCACCTGCAAGCATCATGACGGCTTTTGCCTTTGGGACACAAAACAAACCGATTTCAATGTTATGAACACTGCGCTCGGCATAGATATTGTAAAGGCAGTGTCTGACGAGTGCCGTTTGCAGGATATGAAATTCGGCGTTTATCTCTCACCGTGGGATATGCATGAAAAATGCTATGCAACCGAGCAGTATAATGACTATTTCTGCGCTCAGCTCACCGAGCTTCTCACCAACTACGGCGAGGTTTTCGAGGTTTGGTTTGACGGCGCAAAGGGCGCAGGCGCGAAAGCGTTTGAATATGATTGGGAGAGATATTACGCTCTCATCCGCGAGCTTCAGCCAAAGGCAAATATTGCCGTTTGCGGTCCCGATGTGCGTTGGGTCGGTAACGAGGCAGGCAAGTGCAGGAAAAGCGAGTTTTCGGTTGTTCCGTCATCGCTCACACTTTCCGAGGCTGTTCAGAAAAAGTCACAGCAGACCGTTGAGGGTGCAAAGGCTCTCCAAAATGTCAAAACCGGTGACGAGGACCTCGGTTCCCGTGCCGTTCTAAAAAAAGCAGACTCACTTTGCTGGTATCCGGCAGAGGTTGATGTTTCAATCCGCAAGGGCTGGTTCAATCCGGGCGGCGGCACACGCACGGTAAAATCGGCTAATAAGCTTTTCAAAATTTATAAAGGCTCAGTCGGCAACAACTGCTATCTTTTGCTCAATGTTCCGCCGTGCAAGGAGGGTACGATTCAGGCAAAGGATGCAATGGCTCTCAGAAGCCTCGGCGAAAAAATCAAGCGCATGACTCAAAACGCCGTTATCGACCAAAATTTCGGCGCGCTTAAGGATACCGACGGCTATCTCGAATTTAATTTCGACACGCCGAAAAAATTGAAATATGCCGTTTTGAGCGAGGATATTGCTTACGGCCAACGAATCGAAAAGTTCGACCTTTATCTTAAAAGACCGAACGGAAGATACAAAAAGGCATACAGCGGCACAATCGTCGGCATGAAAAAAATTATCAAGCTTCGAGGCAAGGCAAGCGGCGCAATTCTCGTCATTCGCCAGTCGCGCTCTACCCCGATTATCAAACAAATCGCATTTTATGATTAATTTATAATGCGTCAATATAATGCGCATCAAAAAAAGAAAAGCGACAGTTCTCAAAAGAGAATTGTCGCTTTTGGCGTTCCCGAGGTGATTCGAACACCCGACCTACCGCTTAGGAGAAGCCTCGGAGGGGCATTTTTTACTCCCTCGAAATCCTCAAAAATTCTTGATTTTACTGGCTTTTCTGGGATTTTACTGTTAGTAAATTCTCGTCCAAAACCTGCTAATTTTTCGTGGTTTTTTCACTTGTTTGAAATGGGAGAGCGTTTTTGGGGGTGTTTTTTCAAAATTTCTTGAAAAAATTTTTTGCAAACAAAAAAGCCGCCTATTTCCCTCGTAATCGAGGTCAATAGACGGCGGGTAGAAATATTCATAATTTTGGTGTATAATAGGAAATTAAGAGAAAGACAAATTTGAATTTGTGGAGGATAATATGAAAGTAGATGTCATTAAGAAATATTTTCAGTCTTGGTTAGATAACGATGTTGAGATTGTAAAACAGACTTTTTCTGAAAATGCTTTGTATAGTGAATGCTATGGACCTGAATATCATGGCTTATCACAAATTGTAACATGGTTTGAAAATTGGAATAATAAGGGACAAGTATTGGAATGGACAATCAAACGAATATTCGAGCAAAACCAAACGTTAATTGTTGAATGGTACTTCAGATGTAATTATGATGGTAAGATAAATGGCTTTGATGGTGTTACAATAGCAGATTTTGATAAGGATATGAAAATATTAAAATTATGTGAATTTCAGTCGAAGGCAGAACACTACTATCCATATGAATCATGATCTAAATTCCGGTTTGTCGAACTTACTCTAAATTAGCAAAGACCGCTTACAAAAGTGTAGGCGGTCTTTATTCGTGTTCAGATATATTTGATTTTGAACTTTCTTTTCTTGGCAGAAAGCACTTTGCAAAGGACATCATCAACTCCGTCGGTATGTCTGCCTTGTGTGGTCAGGCTGTTCTTCAAACGGACAAGGGTCTGAATAACCTGTCTGTATTCATCATCGGAAAGATATAAATGATATTTCTGTTCTTTCAAAGCAACCACCTCCTGTACTGCAATTATATAACAGGAAATGGTATAGGTGTAGTTTGCGAATAATCCTCCATCATTAAAAATGAACGAATTAACAGGGTAACGACCACCTTGTCCATTAGCAGGATTTATGGCTCGATTTTTTCCGCCATTAGCAGAGAGGGCAATTCCATTAGCAAAACAGCTATTTTTTTGCTAATTTTTATTAGCAAGCCGTCCACCTGAAAGGCGGACGACATTAGCCCTAAATTCCATTAGCAGACGGAGAATTTGCTAATGGAAATTTGTGATTTTTTCGTTTTTGCTGTTTCTTCGTAAAAACAAAAAAACGCCGGAAGCCCTTGACTTTACTGGGCTTTCCGGCGGAGTTTTTGGCGTTCCCGAGGTGATTCGAACACCCGACCTACCGCTTAGGAGGCGGTCGCTCTATCCGGCTGAGCTACGGAAACATTAACAATCAGTATTATATATCCTACAGCGCCGATTGTCAAATGATTTATGCCGCAATGTCAATCCAATCGGATTTCACCTGACGGATTTTTTGTTTTCTTTCGTAAAAATGCTGTTCGCGTTTTTTCTTTTTTGCCTTTTGTCTTTCGCGAATGCAGATAAAGCCGCATGCAAGCAATGTGTATGCCGCAATTTCAAATGCGAAAAAAGCCCAAAGTGCTCCGCCTGAAAATGCCATATACAGTTTAAACGGAATTGCAAGCGCCGCAAATCCCACTGCAAGTGAAATGATTGAAAGTGCTAAACCTTTTAATGCGTTTTTTATATTCATAATTAAGACCTCCTTGATTGCAAATTCATTGTAACCCGAACGGAATGATTTTGCAATATGCAAGGAGGTCACAGTCCTATTTAACGGACTTAGTTGTGCTCGTAATAAAATGTATTAGCTATATTCAACGGTTTTAAACGATAGAAAAATTGAGAAATTTTCTTTTTAATGCCCGATTTTTCAAATTCAATATTGTTTTCGCATTTGAGCGAGAAGCTGTCAACATCCTTGTCGAATGTCACGGTTACCTCTTCGCCCGGCATCATTGAAAAATAGTTTTTGTCGGCGTTTGCGTCGCAGTCGATAAAAACATTGCGCGCAAACACATCGGATTTGAGTGTGATTTTATTTCCCTCGGCACATACCGCAATGTTCGCTTTTTCAAGGGTTTTGAAGTTATCGAAAATTCTTTCGTCACCCTCCCAGCACACTTTAACGGCAGTGTTTTCCTTGATTTGCTTTGAATAAATTTTGTTTATGCTGTCGCTTTTCAAATTGAATTTGAACTCGTAAATGTCGCCCTCTGTGTCGGTGATTTTAAAATCAAGCGTTTTGTCGTTGAGGGTGTCGTTGATTGCATAAAAATCATTGTTTGAATATGCAACGGTAACGGGGGCGAAAAATTCTTTTGCCTTATACATAAGTGCCTTCGGCACACCCTCAAAGTCAACACCCGACCAGCTCGGACAATTCCAAACATCGTTAAATTGCCAAAATACAGAGCCGTTGCACCTGCCCTTGTTGCGCCTGAAATGAAGCGTTGCGCTTTCAACACAGTCTGCCTGCACAATTCCCGTCAGATACGGCAAATCCTCAAAATGCATCGGTGCGTTAAAGCGCTCCTTTAAGTAAAACATCATTTTTTCATTGCCGCCCACACATTTTTGGTGGCTCATAAATGCGTCCGATGCAAGGTCAAATTCACTTTCCGATGCAAAGGTTTTGATTGCTTTCATTGACGGAAGCGACTCCAAACCGAACTCCGACAAAAATCTTGTGTATCGCTTTTCGTAGTAGTTAAGCGGCTTTAAGCCGTGCCAAACATTCCACATATGCGTGTCGCCCACGCCGTCTGCAGTGTTTTGTGAAAACGGCTTGTCACCGAGCGGAGATGACGGAATGTACGGCACTGTGAGATAGTCTTTGATGTGCTCAGGGAGTTGATGATAGAAAAATTCGATATACGCTTTTATGATTTTGCCGGTTCGCGGCAGGTATGAAAACATCGCCTCAATTTCGTTGTTGCCGCAGTAAAGACCGAGCGACGGATGAAGCTGTTGGCGCTTTACATTTTGCTCCGCTTCAAACAACACATTTTGCAAAAATTCCTCGTCATAAAACGGATACAACAGGCAAGCATAGCAAAAATCCTGCCAAATCAAAATGCCCTTTTCGTCGCATTTTGTCATCAAATATTCGTTTGCGTATGTTGCGCCGCCCCAAACACGAATTGCGTTGAAATTTGATTTTACAGCCAAATCAATGTAGTAATCAACCGTCTTTTCGTCGGCGAACTCGGGGATTGCGGCAAAGGGGATAAGGTTTGCGCCCTTTGCAAAAATTTTTTTGCCGTTGATAACAAGCTGAAAGTTTTCGCCGTATTCGTCTTTTTCGCGGTTAAGTTCAACCGTTCTCAAACCGATTTTTTTCGTTACTGTTTCTTCGCCGTTTGACAGCTCAACTGTGTAAAGCGGCTGCTCGTCTTTTTCGTTTAAATCCCTTGTGTACCAAAGTTCGGGGTTTTGAATTTCAAATTTGCCGACATTGCCCTTTATTTCGTCGCCGTTCGGTGCAAAAAGAGAGATTTTATCCGCTCCGTCAGCCGAAACGGAAACAAAAGCCGTGTCGCCCTCGATTTTTTGGTTTACGGTGATATTTTCAATTTTCATGTCAAAACACTGAATTTCAACATTGCCGAGATATTTGTACGGCACACACGGGCCCCAGTCCCATCCGAAATGACACGCTGATTTGCGCAGATACGGCGCGCCGTTTATGCCGTTGTTGTTAGGCGGCAGTGGGTGCTTTTTTTGCATATCCTCAATGTATTTCACCGGGTCGGAAATTTCAAAACGAATAGTGTTTTCACCGCTTTTTACAAGTGCTTTTATGTCCTTTTCAATCGAAATGTGCTCGTTGTTGCTCTTAAACGCAGGCTGTGAGTTGATAAAGCAGGAGCAAAGCGTGTCGATTTTGTCAACAAAAATGCGAATGTGCTTTTTTGCAATATCGTCCCCGTCAAGCGAAAACTTTGTTTCAAATGCAATGTTTTTTGAATAAACGCTTTTTACAAGTTCTTCCGGTTTTGTCATATTCAGTGGATTTTCAATCAGCCCGTTTTTTATCATATTGCCGAAATCCGAGCCGGGAATATCCGCCTTGCAAATTACAGAGCCGTCGGCAGTGTCAATCATATCGTATTTTCCGTTTAAGCAGATTTTTTTCATAATTCCTCCGTTATGTAGATTAAATGTATGAGTGCTCAACATTTATTACAAGCTGTGCCTCAGGTGCTGTTTTATACACGATAGAGGCAATGTCGCCCTTTATTTTTTCCTTGCCTGCCTTGCAGTCAAACGGCACGACAAGGTCGAATATCAAATTTTTATGATTTTCGCCCGACACCATTCTGAAATCGTGAAATGAAAAATCGGTGTTGTATTGATTGATAGCGTCGGCAACGATTGTCTTGTATCGGTTGACCTCTTCATCGTTAATTGTGATTGGGTCCATATGAATGCAAATGTCGATTTTCATATCGCTTGCGATTTTGTGTTCAACGCTGTCGATTGCCTCGTGTATAACATTAATGTCGCTGTCCGACGGCACTTCTGCGTGCGCCGAGGCGATTATTCTTCCGTTGCCGTAATCGTGCACAATCAAATCGTGAACGCCGATTATTAAATCGTTGCTCAAAATTTCGCTTTCAATTTGTTTTACAAGCTCTTTTGAGGGGGCTTGACCCAAAATTTTGCCCGAAACATCCTTTAAAATATCAACACCGGACAGAATAACAAAAACAGCCACGCAAACGCCGATGATCCCATCGGCACGCGCAAAACCGAAAACGGCGCCGATAACTATTGCAACGATTGTTGCAAATGTCGATATACAGTCGTTAATGCTGTCTTGCTTTACGGCTTTCAGATTTACATTGTTTGTCAGTTTATAAAGTTTATTGTTGAAAAATCCAATCCAAAGTTTGACAATTATTGCCGCCGTAAGCACAATTATATAAATCGGGCTGAACTTAACATCTTCGGGTGTGATGATTTTTAAAACACTGCTTTTGCCAAGCTCAAATCCCATAAGAAAAATCAAAAAAGCAATTACAAGTGCCGATATGTATTCAATTCTGCCGTGGCCGAACGGGTGCTCCTTGTCACTTGCCTTGTTGGATAGCTTTGCGCCTGCGATTGTCACCACGTTCGACGCCGCATCGGACAGGTTATTTACGGCGTCAGCTGTTATTGCAACAGAGTTTGAGAATGAGCCGACAATGAATTTTGCAACACAAAGCATTATATTGCAAAAAATTCCGACAGCGCCGCTGAGTATTCCGTAAGCCTCGCGTGCCTCATTTCCCGTGTATCGTTTTTTTATAAAATTTATCAAAAGTTTTGACATTGTATCACCCTCATATACATGACAATGTGTTTTTTCATTATACCATTTATATATTTTTTTGTATATAGCATATTCCGTTTTTTTACTGCATTTCATTTAATGTAACCGCAAAGTAAACAAAAAAATATAAAAAAACAATAAATTTTAATATAAACTATACAAATTATGTTAAAGTTATGTTATAATGTTTAAGCATTAAATTTTTAGGAGAAATTTTATGAAAGAAAACTCAAAGGTGGGAAAACTCGTCACCGAGATTAAAACCCATTGGAAAACACCGGCACCGGGGAAGTATGTCCCTTACAGAGAGTATCTTGACATTGTGTTCGGCGTAGGCAACAACTACGCCGGTTCAAAAACTCTCGAGTATTTGACTTTTGCCGCAAGCTGTTATTTGATGATGTATCATTACAAATTGCCTTATCTCTCGTTTTCTGTAATCAGCATTATCAATATGCCGCTCGGCTATATTTGGACCTTGATTTGGTGGTTTGTCTGCGACAACCTCGGTTTCCTTCCCAAAAAGACGGAACGAAAGCTGTATATCGTATATTTCACGATGATTGCCGTCGGTCTTGGCTTGACATTCGGCAATTTCTCGGCTTTTCTCGACCCGTCAAACCGTCTTGTTCATTATCTCAATTCGCTCGAGGGCATCAGTTGCGCCTCTGCAATCAAGATTTTGGGCACAAACATACTTTACAACGGCTGGGTCGGCGCGCGTAATATCTTTTGGCGCAAAAAGCTCATTCCGAAATTCGGCAGATACAAATACGCGCTTTATTGCGACTATGTGCCGAAGGTTATTATGGTATTTGTTCTCGGTTGGGCGCCGTTTTACAATATCGGCGACACCGTTCAAAGAGTTTGGGTGGCAAACCTTTTGTTCGCCGTTTACAATGTTTTCGGCTTTGCCAATAACCTTGAAACCTGCACGCAAAATATCAGCCCCAATGTCCGTGAAAGAATTTTTGTTCGCTCATATCCGATTAAAATTTCGCATCTTTTCAATTCGATTCTTGCGATTTTGCTCCCTGTTTTCATCGGTATGTGCAAGGACGACTGGGCAGATATTGCCGTGTTTAAATACATAATTCCGATTACATTCTTTGTTTTCGCAACGCTTACAATGATTTTTGCCGGCAGGATCAAGGAAAGAATACCTCAGCCGCCGCTTGAAAAAAAGGTGCAGATTAATTTCTGGGACGGTATGTTCGGCGTAATGCGAAACAAATATAAATGGGTGCTTACTGTTGTAGGTCTGCTTGATTCGCTCGGAAACGGTATGCTCGTTTTCACAACGGTTTTGTATCTTTACACATTCCGTTTGAGCGGTCTTGCATACAGTCTTATCGTTGCGCTCGTTTCGTTTGCGGGCACCCCACCCGATTTGTTCACGCCGTATTTCATAAAGCGCTTTTCGTATAAGCAAATTATGATTTTCTATCAACTTTCGCGCGCTGTCGGATACAGTCTCATTGTTTGTTGCTATGTTTTCCTCGGCGACAGGCTCACGCTTTGCGGCGTTTTAAGCGTTATTTTGCTGTTCCTTATGGAGATGTGCAAGACCGTGCCGACGGCTGTCAGTCACGATATGGATATTCGTATCAATGACTATCAAATGTATCTTTCGGGCGAAAGACTTGAAAATTTCGCAGGCGTTTTCGGCTGGTTTACCGGTCCGATTACTTCGTTCGTCAGCCTTATTATCCCTGTTTTGCTCCTCAAATACGGATTTAACAGCAACTGGGATGTATTGTTTATCGACTCGTCGAGAATAAAAATTATAGTTATTCCGATTTTGTTTGACATTGCCGGCTATCTGCTTATGACAATTCCTTATTTCTTCTGGGATTATGACGATGACAAGCAAAACAAGGTTATGGAGGTTTTGCGCCGCCGCGAGGAGGTTACGCGCAAAAACTATAACGAAGAGCACGGAATTGTTGACGATGACGAAAAAATCACCGATGACGAATCAACCTCGGATGAGGTTAAGGAAACAGCGGAGGTGATGTGATGAAACTCTTTAAAAAGAAAAGCAATCCAAATGACGATTTCCTTGCGCAGGAAGCAAAGGAGGAGGCAGCAACAGCCGCCGATTATACACTCGATATTCCCGATGATGAAATTTGGAGCTATCAGATAGAGGGGCTTCAGGCTCCGGCTATCAATAAGTCATATAAAAAGGCAACGGGCAAAAAGCTCCTCGTTATTGTGATTTTGCTTATCGCGATTTCGTGCAGCATTTTCCTCAGTGTGCGCGCCGTTCACAGCGATGAGTTTGATTATAAACAGCTTGACAATTCGTCATATCAGCTGACAAAATATTCAAACCCCGGCGATGTAACAGAGGTGACTGTCGATTATGTTGACGGCGACAAGTCAAAGCCGATTTCGACAATTTATGAATATGCCTTTAACTGCGACGAAAAGCTCACCCAAATCACAATCGGCAAGGATGTTAAAAGCATAGATGCCAAGGCAATTTACAGCTGTTGGGCGCTCCAAAACATTTATGTTGATGATGATAATCCGTATTATTGCGATTTGGACGGTGTTCTTTATAATAAAGATAAAACCGAAATTATCCTTTATCCGATTGACCATGACAGGTATCTCCGCCTCCAAACAGGCTATGCCTATAAGGATAAGGACGGCGTTCAGCATTCAAAAATGGTGGACGATTCCGGCGCAGAGATGGAGGATCTTTGGGGTACGACAAATAAGTACGACGAAAAATATCTTGAAAAATACAATCAGGATGTTCGCACTTATGTTTTGCCGTCAACGGTGACAAAAATCGGCGAGCTTTCGTTTGCCTATGCCAATATCACCGATTTGTATATCCCCGAGGGTGTAATAACGATTGAAACCATGGGCATTTTCAAGGCGGTTATCCAAAATCTTTATACATACCGCGACAGCACCGCAACCGGTACGACATATAAGGATTCGCAAAATCTCAAGAATGTTTACAATTCTCTGCCTAACGGACTTGAATATATCGGCTCCGACGCATTTACATATGACAGCGGGCTTACATATATGTATATCCCCTCGTCGGTTAAGCATATCGGTCACCATGCGTTTTGGGACACCGTTACAAAAACCGACGGCAATCTCGCCGGTGTAACTGCGATAGAGGTCGAGTCCGATGAATCGGCATTTAAGGAAAATGTCGAAACCGGCGACCATTGGCGACCGCAGTATGACTATATGGCGTTCCACAAAAATGTAGATGTCAATTATTCGGCACAAAGAAAATAATGTTTAAAATAAAAAGCTCCCCGAGGGGAGCTTTTTGCGTATTTGTTATTGTTAGATTCGGGCGAACGCAGTTCGCCCCTACAATAGTATGTATTGAGATTTCGACAAAAAGCCTTCTCCCCGGGGAGAAGGTGTCAACGCAGTTGACGGATGAGGGGTAAGATTACAATAACGCCAATTAAATAGTAATGCGATACAAAACACCTCATCCGCCTCATTTCATTCGGCACCTTTTACTAGCGTAGACGCTCCCCTTTTGTCACTTCGTGACATTTCCCCCGTCAAGCGGGGGAATTTCCTCAAGGGGAAGGCTTATTGTCTGTTAAGCGGCGGATATTCTTAATCATATGGCAAAGAAAAACACCCAAGTGTTTCCACCTGAGTGTTTGGATAGATAAAAGATTATCTCTTGGAGAACTGTACGAGCGTGAAGAAAACAGTCCGGTGGACTGTTTTTAGCGAGTGCCGCAGAGGCGCAAGCCTCGAGGACCCGCAGTGCCGGGCAAAGAAAAACACCCAAGTGTTTCCACCTGAGTGTTTGGATAGATAAAAGATTATCTCTTGGAGAACTGTACGAGCGTGAAGAAAACAGTCCGGTGGACTGTTTTTAGCGAGTGCCGCAGAGGCGCAAGCCTCGAGGACCCGCAGTGCCGGGCAAAGAAAAACACCCAAGTGTTTCCACCTGAGTGTTTGGATAGATAAAAGATTATCTTTTGCTGAACTGCGGAGCACGACGAGCGGCTTTGAGACCGTACTTCTTTCTTTCCTTCATACGAGGGTCACGAGTGAGGAAGCCTGCCTTCTTGAGTGCAGGGCGAAGATTTTCGTCATACTGAAGAAGTGCTCTTGAAAGGCCGTGACGGATAGCACCTGCCTGACCTGAAACACCGCCGCCGTTTACGCGACATACGATGTCGAACTTTTCAGCTGTGTCTGTGAGAGCGAGAGGCTGACGAACGATGAGCTTGAGTGTGTCAAGACCGAAATAATCGTCGATATCTCTGCCGTTGATTGTGATTTTACCTGTGCCTGCATAAACGCGTACACGAGCTACTGATTCTTTTCTTCTGCCTGTTCCGTAGAAATAAGGATTTGATTCGTACATTAATTAAAACCTCCCTTACATTTCCCAAGTCTCAGGCTTTTGAGCCTCGTGCTTGTGGTCTGCGTTTTTATAGATTTTGCATCTTGTGAGCTGCTTTCTGCCGAGAGTTGTATCAGGAATCATTCCCTTTACGGCAAGCTGCATAGCAAAATCGCTCTTTTCTTTCATAAGTGTGCCGTACTTAACTTCCTTAAGGTTACCGATGTAGCCTGTGTGGTGCTGATAAAGCTTTTTGTTGAGCTTATCGCCTGTAAGAACTGCTTTGTCTGTGTTGATGATAATAACGAAATCGCCGCAATCTACATTTGGTGTGAAAATCGGCTTTTGCTTGCCTCTGAGAAGAGTAGCAGCCTCTGCAGCAACACGGCCGAGCGGCTTGTCTGCTGCGTCAATAACATACCACTTGCGTTCGATGTCGTCAGCTTTTGGCATAAATGTTGACATAATCAATTTCCTCCGATTAATTTTTTGAAAATCTATTTTTCATTGCCGGAATATAATAACACAGAGGGTAAAAATAGTCAATAGCGAAATTAAAATAAATTCATATTGCTCGCAAATACTCGCTTAAACTCGCTTAATCATAGCGAAAGCTAAATTATTATTTACGAAAGGTGGCTGTTTTATGACGCCGTGTGAGCTTAATTTAAGTATCAGCGCCGTTGCCTGCGCGATTGCAAGGGGCAAATCTCAGCAGGAGCTGTCGCTCTTGTCGGCGTTCTTTACACAACTCGGCGATTCGCTTGCAACAATCGCGGTTGCAAACGATTGCACAGCCGAGTCCGACAGCGGCAATTCAAATGTAAACAGTGCGCTTTTTTAAGCATTATATACATAATATATCCGCTGAATTTTTGCGGAGTTTAAACGGCGCAAAAAAATTTTTTAAAAAAATCCACAAAACCTATTGACTTTGTAGGTAATGAGTGATATTATTAGACCATAACAAAGAGCAAGGCAAGCACAAACACAACAATTTGCAGCACCGCAGCCCTAAAAAATTTTTAAGCGAGGTAAATTAAAATGGCTTTATATCAATCAGTTTCAGACACAATCGGCAACACACCGCTCGTTCGAGTTAAAAATTTTGAAAAGCATTACGGCCTTGAGGCAAATGTTTTTGCAAAGCTTGAATATTTCAATCCGGCAGGCTCGGTTAAGGACAGAATCGCAAAAGGTATAATTGATGACGCTGTTGCAACCGGCAAACTTAAGGAGGGCTCAACAATCATCGAGCCGACATCGGGCAACACAGGCATAGGCATTGCGGCATATGCGGCTACAAAGGGCTTTAAGGTTGTAATCACAATGCCCGAGTCAATGAGCGTTGAAAGAAGAAATCTTATGAAAGCATACGGTGCAGAGCTTGTTCTCACCGATGCCGCAAAGGGTATGAAGGGCGCTATCGCAAAGGCAGAAGAACTCCACGCTCAAAACCCCGATTCAATCGTTGCAGGTCAGTTTGTAAACCCTGTTAACCCGAAAGTTCATTATGAAACAACAGGTCCGGAAATCTGGAAAGATACAGAGGGCAAGGTAGACATTTTTGTTGCAGGTGTAGGCACCGGCGGAACAGTATCGGGCGTAGGTAAATATCTCAAAGAACAAAATCCGGATGTTAAAATTGTAGCTCTCGAGCCTGAAACCTCACCCGTTCTTTCAGAGGGCAAGGCAGGCGCACACAAAATTCAGGGCATCGGTGCAGGTTTTGTGCCGGATACACTCGATACAAAGATTTATGACGAGGTACTTACAGTACCGAACGAGGCTGCATTTGAGGTCGGCGGCGAATTTCCGGGCCTTGAAGGCGCACTTGTCGGTATTTCATCGGGCGCAGCACTTTGGGGTGCAATCCAACTTGCCAAAAGACCTGAAAATAAGGGCAAGAATATTGTAGCACTTCTTCCTGATTCGGGCGACAGATACCTTTCAACTCCGCTTCTCTCAAAATAATCGTTTGAGGGCAATCAAAATACTTAAATAATATACAAACAACATAATTCCTCAGGCTCCCGCACGGTAATTCGCTGTGCGGGAGCCGCTTTTTATGTAAAATTCAAAATTTGGTAATAAATTTTATTTTACTTATAATAATAAATATGTTACAATTAAATATAACTGAAAGTATTTTTAAAAGGGGGAAGTTTTTGTGAAAAGGTTTTCAAAGCTTTGCATTTTGTTTTTAATGATTTTTTCTTTTGCGACAACAAGTATGCCTTACACTGCCGATGCCGCATCACAAAAATCTTCATTAAACACAGAGCGTGCCGACCTTGAAAAAAAGCTTGCCGATATTGATAAAAAAATCAACTCTTTAAACAGCGAAAGCAAGGAAACAAAGGAATACCTTGCAGTGCTTGACGAAAAAATCGGCTATCTCAACGAGCAATACAATTTGACCAAAACCGAAATTTCCGATATTGAAAATAAGGTCGATTCGCTTGAAAAAAGCATTGACGCGAGCAATATGGAAATCGGCAATATCAATATTCAAATCGACTATGCCAAAAAGAAAATAGACAAGCTCAACAAGGATTTTGAGGACACTTATGACGAGTTTTGTCAGCGTATGCGCGCGCTTTACATCAGCGGCAACGGCACGGGCACACTGTCATTTTTGCTTTCAAGCGACGGGCTTGCACAGCTTTATACACGATATGAAATGATTGCCTCTGTTTCAAAGTGCGACGGTGCACTCATGAAAGAAGTAAAAACGCAGTGCGACCAAATCATTTCAACCTCAAATCTGCTTAAAGAAAAGCAAACAAAACTTGACGCGTCGGTTAAAAAGCTGAACGGCGACAAGGCGAGCCTTAAAACGGAAAAGGTGGATTTGCTCAAAAAGCAGGAGAGCCTTGAAGGCCAGGATAAAGAAATCAAGGCACAGCAAAAGGAGGCAAACGCCCTACTGATCGACCTTGATTCAAAATCAAAAGAATACGGCGAGTTTAGGGATATTACACAAAAGGAACTTGACGAAATCGACGCCGATATAGCCGAGGCAGATAAAAAATATCCCATCAAGCTGACAACGACGAAAACCACAACGAAAAAATCCACCACACAAAAGCCGAATACAACAAAAAAACAAACAACGACAAAGCACACTCAATCGTCGACAACAAAGCATACTACAACAAAAAAACAGACAACAACCAAAAAAACAACAACCGCTCCGTCATCGCAGTATTTAAGCCTGACATATCCGTGTCCACGCTATACAAAAATCACATGTGCGTTCGGCGCATATTCGGGTCATTCGGGATGCGATTTTTCAACCTACGGTCACGAAAATCAAAAAATCGTTGCCGCAGAATCGGGAACGGTAATTCTTGTCAAACTGCTTGAACGCAGTTACGGTCACTATATCGTTATTCGTCACGATAAAACAACAAAAGACGGCAAAATTGCCTATACGCTTTATGCACATAATAACGATATTATCGTGTCCGAGGGACAGCATGTTTCAAAGGGCCGGCAAATCGCATACAGCGGCACAACGGGTAATTCAACCGGTCCGCACTGCCATTTTGAGCTTCGCCTCGGCGGCTCAAGTCAATCGTATGCGGTCAACCCGGCAAGATATTTGCCTTAACGCATTATTGTAACACCTGCGAAAAATCGGCAAACAAAAAGCAATTGATTTTTCACACTTTTAATTATTAATTCCACAAAAAGAGGTCCTACACTTGAAATTTAAAAATTTCAAAAAAGTTTTGGCATTGTTAATGTCGACTATTGTTATTTGCACTGCGTTTTCGTTTTCCGCTTATGCCGAAGACGAAAAAACGGAATCCACCACGGCGGGCGAAACGACAACCTCCGTAAGTACCGAGCAGGCGCAAAAAACGCTTGAACAGCAACGCAGTGAGCTTGAAAAAAAGCTTGCTCAAAGCGAAAAGAAACTAAAATCATTCTCGGGTGACGCTAAGGAAACCGAGGAATACATAGACGCACTCGACGAAAAAATCGGCTATATGAACGAGGAACTTACAGTCCTTGACAACCAAATTGCGGCGGCACAAAAGAAGGCAGACGAGCTGAAAAAGCAAATCGACCCTCTTCAAAAGGAGCTTGACAAACTCGAAAAGGATTTTTCGTCTTATCAAAAGAAATTTGATAAACTTCAGGACGATTTTCAGACTACATATGATATGTATTGTATGCGCCTCAAGGCAATGTATGTCAGCGGTAACCAAAGTTTTGTGGAGGCGTTGCTCACATCAAACGATATTTCACAGTTTTTAAGCCGCTACGAAATGGTCAAGGCAGTTTCAAAAAGCGACGCCGACCTTATGCGTGAGGTTGACTCGAAAATGAAAGAGATTTTGACTCAGCAGAATGGCCTTAACGAGAAGAAACAGCAAGTCAACGATGCAAAGTCAAAACTTGACGCAAAAAAAGCCGACTATGACAAGCAGCAAAAAACAATTGAAAGCAATCAGGCTGAAATTGCAAAGAAAAAGGTTACTCTCTCCGAGGAGAGAGCTGAAAGTGACGCTCTGCTTGCAAAATATACCGAGCAAACTCAAATGTATACCGAATACAGAAATGAGGATCAGGCACTTATTGACAAGGTTGATAAGGAAATCGACGATTTGCTTGACGGACTCAAATCGCCCGAGGAGATAACAACAGTCGACACCTCGAATAAAGATTATAAACCGTCAACCGCATCAAGCGATAAAAGTGAGCTTTACAGCCACACCGACGCTGTGCTCAACTTGACATATCCTGCGCCGTCGCATTATGCAGTTTCGCAAAACTTCGGCCATTACAGAAACGGCAAGGCGCACACCGGCATTGATTTCCCTTGCCCGACAGGCTCAAAAATCGTTGCCGCACAAAAGGGCATTGTTATCACCGTTAAGCGGCTTAATTATTCATACGGTTATTATATTATGGTTTACCACGGCACCGATTCGCGCGGAAGAAAAATCGTTACGCTTTATGCGCACAATTCGTCAATTCTTGTCAGCCCGGGTCAAACCGTTAAAAAGGGTCAAACTATTGCACGAAGCGGCTCAACCGGCAACTCAACCGGTCCGCACTGCCATTTTGAAATGATTGTTGACGGCTCAAAGGTCAACCCAAAAAATTATCTTGCAAAATAATATTATTCGATATATTCTATGAACAAAATCAATTATCAAAAGGAAACGGACAGTGTGATTGAGTCCTTGAACGGTACTGTGCCCACATTGCTTTTACACAGCTGTTGTGCGCCGTGCTCAAGTTACACGCTCGAATATCTTTCAAGGTATTTTTCAATCACAGTGTTCTATTTCAACCCAAACATTTCGCCAAAAGCGGAGTTCGACAAGCGATTTGCCGAGCAAAAGCGGCTTATCGAAGCTCTGCCGTCGGAAAATAAAATTTCGCTCATTTGCGGCGACTATAATTACGATGAATTTTTGAATATTGCGCGCGGTTATGAATCGGTGCCCGAGGGCGGCGAGCGTTGTTTTCGCTGCTACAGAATGAGGCTTGAAAAAACAGCCGAGCTTGCAAAGCAAAAAGGATTTGATTATTTTTGCACAACACTTTCAATCTCTCCGCTCAAAAATTCTCAAAAAATAAACGAAATCGGCTTTGATGTTGCCGAAAAATACGGCGTTAAATGGTTGCCGTCGGATTTTAAAAAGCGTGAGGGCTACAAACGCTCAATTGAATTGAGCAGAGAATATGACCTTTACAGGCAAAATTTCTGTGGCTGCGTCTTTTCAAAATCACAAATTTGATGATTAAGGGGGAATAAAATTGAACAAACCGCTTGCGGACAGAATCAGACCGACCGAGCTTAGCGAGGTTGTCGGTCAAAGGCATTTGCTATCCCCCGGCAAGCCGCTTTATAATATGATAGAAAACGGCGAAGTGCCGAATCTCATTTTTTACGGACCTTCGGGTGTCGGAAAAACAACGGTTGCGTCGATAATTGCCGGCAAAACAAACCGTGCCCTGCGCAAACTTAACGGCACAAGCGCCTCCACGCAGGACATTCGCGACATTGTTGCCGAAATCGATACCTTTACCGCGCCGAACGGCATTTTGCTCTATCTTGACGAGATTCAGTATTTCAACAAGCGCCAACAGCAAAGCCTTTTGGAATATATAGAAAACGGAAAAATCACGCTTATTGCCTCCACAACGGAAAATCCTTATTTTTATGTTTACAGCGCAATTCTATCGCGTTCGACCGTGTTTGAGTTTAAAAGCATAGAAACCGACGATGTTATTCCTGCCGTTAAACGCGGATTTGACATTCTCGCCGATGAAAATAAGGTCAAAATTGATGTTTCCGACGAGGTTTGCGGCTTGATTGCATCGGGTTGCGGCGGCGATGTGCGCAAAGCACTCAACAGCGTTGAAAATTGCTATCTTGCAACACGCCTTGCCGACGGAAAAAAGATTATCACACCCGAAACGGCGCGCGAGCTTACGCAAAAATCAGCCCTGCGATATGACAGAGACGGCGACGAGCATTACGATATTGTTTCGGCTTATCAAAAAAGTATGCGCGGTTCCGACCCCGACGCCGCACTTCACTATCTTGCCAGACTTCTTGAGGCGGGCGATTTGCCGAGCGCGTGCAGACGGCTTATGGTCTGCGCCTGCGAGGATGTCGGGCTTGCCTATCCGCAGATAATTCCGATTGTTAAGGCGGCTGTCGATGCGGCTCAAATGGTCGGTTTGCCCGAGGCAAGAATACCCCTTGCCGACGCTGTTATACTTGTTGCGACAAGCCCTAAATCAAACAGCGGCGATGCGGCAATAGGCGCCGCAATGGCTGATGTCAAGGCAGGCAAGTTCGGACCTATTCCGCGCCAACTTCAAAACAAGCATTATGACGGCGACGATGCCGATGTTAAGGGCCAGCACTATATTTATCCACACGATTATCCCAACCATTGGACATATCAGCAATACCTGCCCGACGCGATTAAAAACGCGCACTATTATGAGTTCGGACCGAATAAGAACGAGCAAGCAAGCAAAGCTTATTGGGATAAGGTAAAAAACAAAAAATAAACAGGATTACATATGACTAAAAAAGAAAGAGCCCTTGCGGCTGTTGAAATATTAAAGCAGCGCTATCCCGACGCACTGTGCTCGCTCAACGCTTCAAATCCGTTTGAGCTTTTGGTTGCCGTTCGCCTTTCGGCGCAATGCACCGACGCACGCGTCAATCTTGTCACCCCTGCGTTGTTTGCAAAATACAAAACGCTCGACGATTATGCCTCGGCAGATGTCGCAGATGTTGAAAATATCATCAAGTCGTGCGGATTTTATAAAAACAAGGCGTTGTCCATAATCGGAATGGCGCAAAAAATACGCGACGATTTCGGCGGCAAAGTGCCCGATAATATCGACGATTTGGTGACTCTTCCCGGCGTCGGCAGAAAAACGGCAAATCTTATTGTCGGTGATGTTTACGGCAAGGAGTCAATCGTTGTCGACACGCATATGATTCGCATTTCAAACAGGCTCGGTCTTGTCAGTGAAAAGGACCCTTACAAGATAGAACTTGCGCTCAAAAAAATCATTCCGAGCGATGAGGGCAGCGATTTTTGCCACAGAGTAGTGCTTTTCGGCAGAGATGTTTGCCCTGCAAGAAAGCCGAAATGCGATATTTGCCCTATGACGGAAATTTGCAAAAAAACGGGAGTTAAATAATGGATAAAACAAATATAATTTTGATAGGTATGCCCGGCAGCGGCAAATCGACCTGCGGTGTTCTTGCGGCAAAGGGCTTGCTTAAAAATTTTTACGATACTGACCTGCTTATCCAAGGGCTTGAGCAAAAAAGGCTCCAGGATATAATTGATAACGACGGTATTGATTATTTTATGCAGGCGGAGGAAAATGCAATTCTTTCACTCAACATTGATGCAACGGTTATTGCCACGGGAGGCTCGGTTGTCTATTCCGAAAGCGCAATGCGGCATTTAAAATCAATGGGCACGGTGATTTATCTTCACCTCAGCTACGAAACAATGTGTGAAAGAATAAAAAATGTTACAACAAGGGGTATCGTGCTTAAAAACGGCTCGTCGCTTCTTGATATGTATAACGAAAGACTGCCGCTTTATAATAAATACGCCGACAAGGTGATTTATTGCGACAGAAACACAGTTGAACAAAGCGTCAGCGAAATTATGGCGGCTATGTCAAAAAAATAATTTATTTTGGGGAGGTATTCTTATGAAAAGAATATTAAGCGTGGTATTATCCGTAATTATGGCATTTTCTGCAATGTCCGTTTCGTTCGGCGCATATGCGTCGGAGCAGTCTCGGGGCGGCGGACTTTATGACTTTATGTCGCAAAGCTCGTCCGACGGCAACGGGCTTACCGCCTATTTTGACCATAAGCTTCGCAATTCGGCAGATCCTACCGTTTTGCAAAATTCAAAATCGGTTAAATACAAAGGAACATATTATTATTCCGACGGTTATCAGCTTTATAACAGAATGCGTGTTAATATTGATAACAGGGATGAAAATATTACCTTTTATTATCTTGCAGACGGCAAGTTGAGCAATACAGCGGTTGTAAATACGCTCAAAAACACGATGTTCAACGCCTGCGACGCACGCATTTCAAAAACAACAACAGACGGCGACTATGCTTATTGGAATCTTTACAGCCTCTCCGTTAATGATATTACTTATAATAAGAGCGGCGGCAAATATTGTTATCGCATTAAGTATAAGCTTTACTATAATGCAACAAAGGCGCAGGAGGAAATGGTAGACAAGGAGGTTGCAAAATTTGTGAACTCCGTTGACACCAAAAAACTCAGCGATTTTGATATTATGGTAAAAATCCGCAACTATATTTGCGACAATGCACAGTATGATTATGCGGCCGCCAACAACAGCGCAACACTCCAATGGAGCAACAGATATGCATATGCTTTTTCGGCATACGGAATATTCTGCAGGGGCAAGGCTGTTTGCCAAGGCTATGCGCTCGCTTTCTATCGACTTGCAAAGGAACTCGGATTTGACTGCCGTTTCGTTTCGTCCGACCCGTCAAAAGGCTGTCATGCGTGGAATATAGTTAAGCTTGACGGCAAGTTCTATTTTGTCGACTGCACGTGGGATGACAGCTCAAGTTACGGCGACGATTTGTTCCTCACAACATACAAAGGCATTCGCTATTATGACACAAGCAAAGATGAGCATTTGCTTGACCCGACATATTACAACAACGCATATTTCAAAACGAATTATGAAAAATATTTTGCAACCGAGGAATACAATCCGTCGGCATCGGGTGTTCTTTCAACGGCGACTGCTTATGTTTCGTCAAAGTCATATTCATACACCGGCAACAATGTTACACCGGGCGTAACGGTTAAAACATCGTCGCAAACGCTCCAAAAGGGCACTGATTACACCGTTTCGTATTCAAATAATAAAGCACCCGGCTTGGCAACCGTCAAAATCACCGGTGTCGGAAAATATGCCGGCTCGTCGGTAGTGCGCAATTTCTTTATTGTTCCGTCCGCAATGTCCGCCCCGACAGAGGCGGCAACAAGTGCGTCATCAATCACGCTCAAATGGTCAAAGCCGAAAAGCGGTTGCACAGGCTATTTGATTTATCAATACAAAAACGGCGCGTGGACTTGGATTAAAACAATTTCGAATCCGTCAACACTTCAGTACGAGGTGCCGAAACTCTCGGCGGCTACAACCTACAGCTTCAAAATCAAGCCGTACAAAAGGGTCAACCGCCGCAATCTTGCACCGGGACTCAGCTCGGGCTTTATTGCTACAACACGCCCGACAGGAGTTACACTCTCGTCGCTTTCAACATCGAAAAAATCAGTTACGGTCAAGTGGAAAAAGGTTGCTTCATCGGGCTATCAGGTGCAATATTCAACCTCAAGCTCAATGAAAAACGCTAAAAACACCTACACCAACAACAAAACGCTTTCCAAAAAAATATCTTCGCTCAAAAAGGGCAAAAAGTATTATTTCAGAGTTCGCGCATATAAAACATATAAGGACGCATCGGGCAAAAACCGCACACGCTACGGTTCTTGGAGCAGTAAAAAGGCAATCACCGTCAAATAATCTGCGCCGAGCGCAAAAAACTCTTGATATGCCGTGCCCAAAGTGGTATTATAGTAAAAATATTTTTATATATTAAAATTTTTAATACGGAGGATAGTATATGAAGGCTTACAACGAAAAATTTGTAAAAGAAGGACTTACATTTGACGATGTTCTTTTGATTCCGGCGGAGAGCGATGTTACACCCGATATGGTTAAGTTGCAAACAAAGCTCACAAATAAAATCACATTGAACATTCCTCTTATGACTGCCGCAATGGATACCGTTACCGAGTCGGAGATGGCAATTGCCATCGCGCGTGAGGGCGGCATCGGCGTTATTCACAAGAATATGACAATCGAAGAGCAGGCAACAGAGGTTGATAAGGTTAAAAGATCCGAAAACGGCGTTATCACAAATCCGTTTTATCTTTCACCGAATCACACAGTCGAAGATGCCGACAAACTTATGGGCAAATACAAAATCAGCGGTGTGCCGATTTGTGAAGCCGACGGCACTCTTGTAGGTATTCTTACAAACCGTGACCTTCGTTTTATGACTGATTTCAGCGCTAAAATCGCCGATGTTATGACTCCGAAATCGGAGCTTGTTACGGCTATGGCAGGCACAACACTCGATGATGCCAAAAAAATCCTTATGAAATCAAAAATCGAAAAACTTCCTCTTGTTGATAAGGACGGAAAGCTTACCGGTCTTGTTACAATCAAGGACATTGAAAAGGCTGTTAAATATCCAAACACTGCCCGTGACTCAAAAGACCGTTTGCTTTGTGCCGCAGCTCTCGGCGTAACGGCAGATGTTCTTGACAGAGCAAAGGCTCTTTATGATGCAGGCGTTGATGCATTCGTTCTCGACTCTGCTCACGGCCATTCAAAAAATATCCTCGCAAATGTTTCAAAAGTTAAAAACGCATTCCCCGATGTTGAGCTTATTGCAGGCAATGTTGCAACGGCAGACGCAACAGAGGCACTCATCAAGGCAGGTGCAGATGCTGTTAAAATCGGTATCGGTCCCGGCTCAATCTGCACAACCCGTGTCGTTGCCGGCATCGGTGTTCCGCAAATCACGGCTATTTATGATTCTGCCGAAAGAGCAGACAAATACGGTATTCCGGTTATCGCCGACGGCGGTATCAAATACTCGGGCGAAATCGTTAAGGCTCTTGCCGCAGGCGGCAGCGTAGTTATGGTCGGCTCGCTTGTTGCAGGCTGTGACGAGGCACCCGGCGAAACAGAAATTTGGCAGGGCAGACAGTTCAAAGTTTATCGCGGAATGGGCTCGCTCGGTGCAATGAACCACGGCTCGGCTGACAGATATTTCCAAAAAGGCTCGAAAAAATTTGTCCCCGAAGGCGTAGAGGGCCGTGTTCCTTACAAGGGATCTCTTTCCGACACCGTATTCCAGATGATGGGCGGTTTGCGCTCGGGTATGGGTTATGTCGGCTGTCACACAATCGCTGAGCTTCGCGACAAGGCACAGTTCATCAGAATTACAGGTGCAGGACTTATTGAAAGCCATCCGCACGATGTTTACATCACTAAGGAAGCACCAAACTATTCAGGCAATAAATAATAATTTTTTCGGAGCGGATTGTTGTCGATTCAGGATTTTCAAATTCTTTTGTTATCGTTCAGTCCGCTCCGTTATGATTTTCGGAGCGATTCGGTATGGCAGAAAAACTCACCCGTTGGCAGAGATTTAAGCGATTTTTAAAACGAAATATGACGCCGACATGGGCAAAGCACTTTTCTTATCAGGTCGCATCGTTTATCATTTCTGTGGCGCTGATTGTCGGTGTCGGCAATTATGCAATCACAAAGTCTTATGAGGAAAGGAATTTGTCTTTTATGGACGGATTTACCATAACCGCGCACACCGGCGCATTCTCCACTGCGGATAATTCGCTCGATTCCGTCAAGGCGGCGATAAAAAACAATGTTCAGGTGTTTGAGATTGATATTCGCCTGCGCCCGAGCGGAACGGTTGTTATGGGTCACGATATTATAGTCACAAATAACGACGGTGTTCAGCTCACCGAGGCGTTTGAATTGCTTAAACCGACAAATATCCGCCTCAATCTCGATATTAAAGAAACAAAAGCGCTAAAGCCGCTTTATGATTTGATTATTCAGTATTCAATGACCGACCGTGTCTTTTTGACCGGAATTGAGCAGTCACAGGTTGACGCAGTAAAGGCAAATTGCCCGAATATTGATTATTATATCAACTGCACACCGAGCAGAATCAGAATTTTTGATGACGATTATCAAAAAAAGCTGATTACTATGCTCCAAAAAACAGGCGCAATCGGCGTAAATTGCAAATACACCTATGCATCACGCACACTTTCAAATCTTCTCCACAAAAACGGCTACAAGCTTTCGGTTTGGACAGTTGATACCGAGCGCCAAATAAAGCGCGCTCTTATCATCAAGCCGGATAATATCACTACCCACAACCCCGATATAATACAGGATGTAATAGATAATTGGGGCAAATAAAAATATGCCAATACTTTCGTATTGGCATATTTTTTATTTTGCCATCAAAACCGTCACTCTTATATTAATACTTTATCAGATTATACAATGTCCACCCACGAATAAAAGTCTCTTGTCAAAATTTATACAATGTCGGCGAAAAGTCATTTTTGCGACAAGTGTATATGCTTGTATAATTACTTTTTAACAGTAATGATTTACAATTAGTAAAAACAAGTTATATTGTAAAATAAAAATCGTGTCTGATGATAAAATCAAAAAAGAAAAAAGCCTTTTCAATCGGAAAGGCGGCTGTTATAATCGGCGTTCTTGTAATTCCGCTTTTATACAGCTACTTTTATCTTGAAGCCTTTTGGGACCCTTATGCTCGGCTCGACAGTGTGCCGGTTGCAGTGGTCAATCTCGATAAAGGCGCAACCATCAACGGCAAAACACGAAATGTCGGCGAAGAAATCTGCGATAATCTCAAAGAGGACGGCTCGCTCAAATTCGATTTTACCGATGCCGACACGGCAAAGGACGGCGTATTAAATCAAAAATATTACGCGTCAATCACAATACCGGCTGATTTTTCGAGTAATATTTCAACCGCATCTGAAAATACCGAAAAATTGCACTCAAAAATAATTTATTCGGCAAACCAAAAGAAAAATTATCTTGCCACGCAAATACTTGAAAACGCAATGCCAACTATCAAAGACACCGTAAATTCAAGTATCGACAAGGAAATTATTCAAACTCTTTCAGATAAATTAAACAGCGTGCCCGACCAAATGGGCGAGCTTCAGGACGGCTTAAATCAGCTTTATGACGGCTCGTCAACACTTAAGGACGGCACGGCAAAGCTTGATTCGGGTGCAACCGATTTGAAAGACGGCTCAAAAACTCTTTCAGACGGCGCCTCACAGGTTTCTGACGGCGCAACACAGCTTGATTCGGGTATTTCAAGCCTTAAAAACGGCACGGATACCCTGAGTGCGGCGGCTCCGACATTGGCGCAGGGCGTCAGTGTTCTTAATCTCGGCGCATCAAAGCTCAGCAACGGCGCCGCATCGCTTAAATCGGGCGTCAGCGAATATACATCAAATGTATCAAAGGCAAGCGCAGGCTCGGCAACCGTTCAACAGGGCGTTTTGGCTTATACAACAAATGCGGCTACAGCATCGCAGGGTGCAGGCGACCTTTACAAGGGAGTAAAAAAGGTCAGCGGCGGTGTTGATTTAATTACATCAAATGTTAAAGACTCCATTTCAATGCTTAATGAAACAGCACCCGAGGAAAAACTCAAACAACTTGAAAGCGGCTCTGCGAAAGTATCCAACGGACTCAAACAGCTTGATTCGGCATATGATATAAGCATGGCAGATATTAAGCAGGCACTAATCGCTTACGGTAAAACCGGTAACGAGCAATACCTTGCGGCTGCAGAAAAGGGAATTGATACAATTTCTAAAAATATTACCGCTCTTTCAAGCGGCGCAGGCGAAGTCAACGACGGTGTAAGTCTTGTTACGGGAGGCTTGCGCACGGTTAAATCTGAAACGCAAACGCTTTATGCAGGATTACAACAGGTTCAGGCAGGCTTCGGCACAGAAAAGACAAAGGACACCGTTCTTTACGGCGCATATAATCTTTCGGCAGGATTGTCTGTTTTGACATCAAATAATGACGCACTCAACACAGGCGCTGCAACACTTTCTGCAGGTTTGGGACAGCTTGCGGCGAACAATGACGCACTCAATTCCGGCGCATCACAGGTTGCAGACGGAGCATCACAGCTCAGCGCAGGCACCAATACGCTTAATGCAAATGTTCCGACATTGATGTCGGGTATCGGTCAGCTTGCAAACGGCGCAACACAGCTTAAGACAGGCTCAACCGCATTAAGTTCCGGCGCATCACAGGTAGCCGGAGGCGCAGTTGATTTGTATAACGGTGTTGTTACTCTCAAAAACGGCACCTCATCGCTCGACTCGGGCGCAGAGGAGCTTAAGGACGGCGTTAAAACCGCAAAGGACGGCGTTGATGACTCCGTTGCAGATACAAACGAACAACTCAAAGCTCTCGACGGACTTGCAGATTATGTAGGCGATGAACCGGTTACAACCGAAACAGAGTATGTTCAGCCGGTTGAAAACTACGGCTCGGCATTTGCTCCGTACTTTATGTGTCTTTCGCTTTGGGTTGGCGGATTGATGATTTTCTTCGGTATTTATCTTGACTATAAGAGAAAAATTCCGTCACTTTCAAAGGACAGCAAGTATCCTGTTCGCCGCGGTCTTGCATTCATCGGAATCAGCGCCGCTCAGGGCATAGCTCTTGCATTGATTATCAAGTTTGCACTCGGAATTGTTGTTAATAACTTTGCGCTTTTGATTGCATCGTGTGTTCTGGTTTCTCTGACATTTATGGCGATAATTCAGTTCTTCCTGATGTTTACCGGCAACATAGGCAAGTTTGTTGCACTCTTCCTGCTGATTCTTCAGCTTACATCGTGCGCAGGCACATTCCCGCTTGAAACTCAATCAAACTTCTTTATCGTCATCAATAAATTCCTCCCGATGACATATTCAACACAGCTCTTTAAAGAGGCTATCAGCGGCACGGCAGGCAGTTGGGCAGGCAAAAATGCACTTGTTCTTATCGCATTCCTCGCAGTATTTGTAATAATTACCGCAATCGGAATGGTAATCGAAAAGAAAAAGTCACTATCCGCTCCTCAATCGCTTGAGGCATAAACAACAGCAAAAAGATGCGTTCCTTGGGGCACACCGCATAAGGAAGTAATTGGTTTAAGCTTTCTGAGTTTTGCCCATTGCACTATTAAAAAATATGCCAATACGCAAGTATTGGCATATTTTTGTTAATGCACACTGAACAAAATCAGTTTGCTTAAACTGCTTTGCACTCAAAAATCGAAGAAACAGATGAAAGACAAGGCATAATTCACTGTGCAGGCTGGCGCCTGCGCTGTGAATTTAACGCAGTATTTCGCTGTTTATTTGTTTTTTGAGCATTTATTCCTTATGTAGTGTGCCCCTTGGAGCGCATCTTTTTTGTTGTCTCATCGGTGAAAAAATAACCTACGAGCATAACGGAAACGGTTTGTCAAGAAAATTTCCAATCGCATATTTTGTTTGATTATTTGTTTTATATGTACTATGATATACAGTGACGGAATATTCAAAGGCGATAAAATGAAAACTTTGATCATTCAAAAGTGAAAAATACGGTTTGGAGGTACGAAAATGATAAACAGGTTACATTTGGCAATGATAGATTTATACGGCGCAGATGCAAAAAGGATACAGCATTTTTGCAAGGTGCACAGCTATGCAAAACTGATAGCCGAGGCGGAAAAGGTTGATGAAAAAACTTTATTTATAATTGAGGCGGCGGCGCTCACACATGATATAGGAATTCATTTTTGTGAGGAAAAATATGGCAACTGCGACGGAAAACTGCAGGAAAAGGAAGGCCCTGCAATAGCTAAAAACCTGCTTAAAAAATTGAAATTTGATGATAAAGTGTCCGAGAGAGTGCAATTTTTGATAGCGCATCACCACACATATGATGATATAGACAAAATTGATTGGCAAATTCTTGTTGAAGCGGATTTTCTCGTTAATATGTTTGAAAACGGCGTTTCAAAATCAGCTGTTCAAAATGCATACGACAAAATCTTTAAAACCGCAGTCGGCAAAGAAATTTGCAAAAATATGTTTGGAATTTAATTTTTTTGACAAGCCAATACCTTGTTTTGCCCTTTTCGTTAAAAAATTTTTGTTTATTTTTACTGTAGACAAATGGTTTTTTGAGTGATATAATTTTGCTGATTTTGAAAGACAGGAGGCGAATTTATATGGACAGTTGTGATAATCGAAGTATCTTTGGCGATGGGCAGGAGCCGATGAGGATTGCAAGTGTCTGTATTTGCTCGCTTTAATTAATATTTTTTTTGGCCTTATCCATCGTAGACAAAGAATATCACAACTATTGATTTGATTGTGTGCTTTACACGATGGTTTTTTTACGCCCTTTTTTGGGAGGAAACGGAGGCTGAAATGGAAAACAAAGTATTAAAAGCTCCTAATGTTACGGACGAAATTATATCCGTAATAAGGAGCAATTTGGACAGAGACGAACTGATTGAAAGGCTTAATGACTACCACGAAAACGATATCGCTCAAAGCTTAGAGTATTTGACTAAACAAGAGCGTTTGTCGCTTTATGATATTTTGGGCGACGAGTGGGTGTCGGATATTTTGGCTTATGTCGAGGAGCCGGAGCAGTATATCGATGAGCTCGGTGTTAAAAAACTCGCCGATATTATTAATGAAATGGACTCCGACGACGCGGCGGATTTGCTTGAAAAGGTTGACGAACGCATTAAGGAAAAATTGCGCCCGAATCTTGACGATGATGTCAAGGCGGATATTCAGCTTATCAATTCGTATGATGAGGACGAAATCGGCAGTTTGATTACAACAAATTATATCTGCATTTCAAAAACACTCGATATTCGTTGTGCAATGCACGAACTTATTCGTCAGGCAGGCGATAACGATAATATTTCAACGATTTATGTCACTGATGAAAACGGCAAATTCAGCGGCGCAATTGATTTAAAGGATTTGATTATCGCAAGGCAAAACGATTCGCTTGATTCGCTTATTACTTATTCATATCCTTATCTTCTTGCCGATGAAAAAATATCCGACTGTATTGAAGAAATTAAGGATTATGCCGAGGATTCGCTCCCGGTTTTGAATGGCAACAACGAAATAATCGGCATCATTACAGCGCAGGATGTTGTTGAGGCGGTCGACGATGAAATGGGCGAAGATTATGCAAAACTTGCCGGTTTGACCGCAGAAGAAGATTTGAACGAAACAACAAGACAAAGCATAAGAAAGCGCTTGCCGTGGCTTATTATTTTGCTGGTCTTGGGAATGGCTGTTTCAAGCGTTGTCGGTGTTTTCGAGGGCGTTGTTGCAATCCTTCCGATAGTTATTTGCTTTCAGTCGTTAGTCCTTGATATGGCAGGCAATGTCGGCACTCAGTCGCTCGCCGTTACAATTCGTGTGCTTATGGATGAAGAACTCGGAGCAAAGGAAAAAATCAAATTGGTGTTTAAGGAAACAAAGGTCGGAATTGCAAACGGACTGCTTTTGGGTATACTCGCGGTTGTATTTCTCGGGGGTTATATCCATTTGTTTAAAGGATATGATGTCGCTCACGCATTTTTGATTTCGTTTTGTGTCGGTGTGTCACTCCTGCTTGCAATGATAATATCAAGCCTTGTCGGAACGCTTGTACCGATGTTTTTCAAAAAAATAAAAATCGACCCGGCAGTTGCGTCCGGTCCGCTTATTACAACCGTTAATGATTTAGTGGCAGTTGTTATATATTACGGTTTGGCATGGGTGCTTTTGATTAATATTGCGCATATAGCGTGATTAATTCAAAAACGATAAATATTAAAAGGGTGAAATTCGATTTGTGAATTTCACCCTTTTTGTATGTCTTGTCCCTTTTCATTTGTATGAAATTTTAAGAAATGTTTTTAAAAAGTTTCGTTTTCCGCGCAGCGTTTACGGTTGCCTGAATTATCGGACCGGAAAGCAAAACCGTGGCAACCGTGCAAATTCCGAATTTACCGCCGAGCAAAACGCCGATAATTACCATTATAATATCAAGTACCATTCGTACGATTTTTATTTTCCAACCATTCTTTTCGGCAAGCGAAAATGTAACTGCCTCGTATGACCCTCTGCCGAAATCGGCGGCGGAATAAAGCCCCGTTCCGAACGAAAATATCACAATACCGAGCAGCATTATGACAAAATTCACCGCTTTAATATCCGTATAATGTTGAATTCTTGTGAACACATCTACGAAAAAACTGTAAATGATTTGATAAAGAATTGTGCCGACATTTATTTGTTTTCGGTCATAGAAAAAGGCAAAAATTATCATTGCCGCCGCCACAACAAGCGACGATGTGCCGATCGACATACCCGTTACATTAGTCAGCCCTTGCCACAGTATCGCAAGCGTTGCGCCGCCAAAGCCTGCACCTATCGCAAGCGTAATTCCGTATGCGGATATTATTGAGCCGATAATAACGATTAGTGTTTTTGTTGCGTATTTTTTGAATTTCATATTATCACCGCCAAAAAAATAAGACTGTAAATCCTGCTGTTGTGTTCAGAAACAGCAAAATTTATAGTCTTCATCAGCCGAGACAGCTTTGTTTTTTCTTGATTATACACCCGAGTTTTTATAAAGTCAACGGTTATAAATTCGATTTTTTGTATTCGCTCGAAGTTTTGCCGTATCGCTTTTTAAAGGCTTCGGCATAATAGCTGCTGCCCGAAAAGCCGACGGCGTGTGCTATTTGAGTTACGGTCATATCGGCGTTTTTCAAATACCAAGTACTTTGGTGCAGGCGGTAGTGAATCAAATACGCATTAGGCGTTGTGCCTATGTGCTTTTCAAACAGCTTACAGCATTTGCTTTGCCCTACCGCTCCCGATTTTGCGATTTCGTCAAGCGTGATTTTTTCGTTAAAATATTGATGAATATAAATGGGTGAAGTTCACGGTTAATTGAGCCCCTTCTATATTTGTTATTTCAAATTAAGATTTACAAGTGCGCTTTGGTTAATTGAAAATAGGAGATTGACTATTTCATTTTCATTTACTGCGTAATCGGAGCGTATCCACTGAATGATAATTCCGGTACTGCCGTTTAATATGTATGAAAAAATATACTGTTCAAGCTCTTTCGGTAGTTCAATTCTAAGGTTATTAACAAACTGAATAATTGACTGCTGCATAAAGCGTGAACGAAAATCGGGGTCGGCAGTATCAATCAAAAGCGTTCTGAATTGTTTATCATTTTGCCTGATATATTGCAAAAACGATAAAATGTATTTGTGCGCTCCTGCATCGTTTTCCTCACCGATTTTTTTAAGGTGCTCCTCGGTTGCGTTCAACAATTCCGTTTCAATTTCATAAAGCAAGTCCTTCGGCTCGTTATAATGTGCATAAAAGGTTGAACGATTAAGCTCGGCTCGGTCGCAAAGTTCTCTGACAGAGATTTTTGCAACTGAGCCTTTTTCTTTTAGCAAGTCCATCAACGCATTTTTGAAAAGCAATTTTGAAAGTCTTGTGCGTTGATTATTTTTAGTATTCATATTATTCCACCACTTCTTTGTGTTTCTGTCGGTTTTATAGCCGTTATTATGTAAACTGATGATTGTTAATCCAACATAGTGTTGCTATAATTAAAGTGTAAACGAACAAGGCGAAAAAGTCAAGAGGTGATGTTTTGAAAAAGCCGGTATTTAATCCTTTTTTACCGCTTGACAAATATATTCCGGACGGTGAGCCACATATTTTCGGCGACAGAATCTATTTATTTGGCAGTCACGACAAAGAGGGCGGCGACACATTTTGTGCCCTTGATTACGAATTCTTTTCTGCCCCGCTTGACGATTTGAGTGACTGGAGCAGTAAGGGTGTCAATTACATCGCAAAGCAGGATGCACTTTACACCGAGGAGCGACCGTATTTGTATGCACCTGATGTGGTGCGCGGCAATGACGGAAAATATTATTTGTATTACTGCCTGGCAGGCAACAAGGGCGACGGCGGTTACCACGGCCCTATTTGTAACTTTATAAACAGCAAAGGGAGAGAATAATGAAAAACAAATTCAGCGATGATTTTTTATGGGGCGCAGCGACTGCTGCAGCGCAGATTGAGGGCGGATGGAACGAAGGTGGCAAAACGCCGAGCATTTGGGATTTGGCACCTGCCAACAGAATTAAGGGTAACGCAAACTGCCACACCGCTTGCGACCATTTTCACAGAGTTAAGGAAGATGTTGCCTTGATGAAAGAAATGGGGCTTAAATCCTATCGCTTTTCAATAAGCTGGTCGAGAATTCAGCCGAGAGAAAACGAAATCAATCAAAAGGGTTTAGAATTTTACATCAATTTGGTTGACGAATTAAGAAAGGCAGACATCGAACCGCTTGTGACAATTTATCATTGGGATTTGCCGATTTGGGTGCATCAAAAAGGCGGATTTTTGAGTGAGGAAATCATACCGCTTTTTGAGAAATACACAAAGATGGTTATAGATGCCTTGTCGGATAAGGTTACCTATTGGATACCGATGAACGAGCCACAATGCTTCATTATGCTGGGCTATTGCTATGCGGTACACGCACCGTTTAAGTTCGGTCTGCAAAACATTCCAAAGGCAACAAGAATTTGTATGCTTGCACACGCTAAAGCCGTTAAGGTCATTCGCAAATATGCGAAAACGCCTCCGAAAATCGGAATTGCAATGGCGGCAGGAGCGTTTATTCCAAAGGATAACAGCACATCCGAAATTGAAACCGCACGCCACAAAACATTTAATTCCGGCATTGGGCTAATGAACAACCGTTGGTGGAGCGACCCGATTTTGCTCGGCAAACCTGTTACAGCCTACGGTGTTTTTAAAACGCATGAAAGGGATATGGCGGAGATTTATCAACCGCTTGATTTTGTTGGGGTAAATGTGTATCAGCCGTACGGAGTATCAAAACGCAAGCTTGACGACAGCAAAAAAACAAGTATGGGTTGGGCGATTGACGGCGATGTGCTTTATTGGACAATCAGGTTTTACAGCGAGCGTTATCATCTGCCTGTTATGGTTACGGAAAACGGAATGGCAGACAATGACTGCGTGGCGACAGACGGCAAGGTGCATGATGACAAACGAGTTGCATTTTTGCGTGATTATCTCGGCGGTGTAAAACGAGCAGTAAACGAGGGATATGATGTACTCGGCTATCAGCATTGGTCGCTGATGGATAATTTTGAATGGGTAGAAGGTTACGGACCACGCTTTGGTTTGATTCATATTGATTACAAAACACAAAAGCGAACACTTAAAAATTCAGCATATTTTTATAAAAAAGTTATTGAGACTAACGGCGAAATAATTTAATAAATCATAACAGAGGGGTAAAAATTATGACAAACAAATTAAATTCACCGCTTTTAAACAGCAGAGTGAAAAGTGATGATGTAAAGAAAAGTGAAAAATGGCTCGGCTATTTGCTCGGCCCGTCAGGTGCGTTGCTTCTCAATGCCGTGCTTGCAACATATCTTAATGTTTACTACACGGATGTATTAAAACTTACAACAATTTGGGGCGGTGCATTTTTAACCGTGTTCCCGATTATTTCAAAGGTTATTGACGCAATCACCAATGTGATTATGGGCTACATAATCGACCACACAAAAACAGCACAGGGCAAGGCTCGTCCGTGGCTCTTGCTTTCTGCTCCGCTTCTTTTAATCAGCGGCATTCTGCTGTTTGTTGTGCCGCAGGGCAACGAAACCGTGCAGGTTATTTGGGTTATGCTGTCCTATAACCTTTTCTATTCGTTTGCCTATACCATTTACAATATGAGCCATAATCTTATGGTGCCTTTGTCAACAAGAAACACCGAACAAAGAGGCTCCCTTTCTGTATTTAATCAAATTTCAACAATTATGATGAGCGGTATTATAGTTGCTCTCATCTTCCCTATGCTCATTATGCCGCAACTCGGCGTTGACAAATCAAAGTGGATTGTTACTATGAGTATTTTGTCCTGTCTTGCTTTGCCTCTTACTCTTATGGAATATTACTTCACCAAAGAGCGTGTCACAATGGAGGACATCAACAAGAAAGAGGAGGAAAAAATACCGTATAAAAATCTACTCAAGGCAATTTTCACCGATAAATATATGGTGCTGATTTTGCTTTATTTCTTGATTTACACAGTCGGTACACAATTTAAGAACCTCGGTCTTGTATATTTCTGCAACTATGTTCTCGGTACTTACAATGACGGAAAAACACAAACCATGATTTCTGTCATCGGTGGTATTCCGATGGGTATCGGTATATTTGCCGTTTGGCCGCTTGCAAAGAAATTCGGCAAGCGTAATCTTACTATAGCAGGCTTTGTACTTTATGCAATTGGCAGTGCCATTTGCTGGATTTGCCCAACGAATATGGTGGTTGTGCTTGTGGGTCAGTTCATTAAAAATATCGGCGGACTTCCTTGCTCATATGTATTTATGGCACTGTTTGCAGATGTGCTTGACCATTTGGAATGGAAAAACAGCTTTAGATGCGACGGTATTGCAATGTCAATTTATAACATCATCGCTGTTACAAGCGTCGGCATTGTTACGGGTCTTTTCAACATGCTTCTTTCAAAAAGCGGATATGTTGCTCCGTCGCTTATAAACGGTGAAACAGTAGCGGCAGTACAAAGCGTTGCAACAAAAAATGCAATTACATTCTCATTTGTAGGACTGGAAACTATTACAGCGGTAATTCTCATTGTGATTCTTGCGTTCATCAATGTTGAAAAGCATATTGATAAGGAACAAGCAGAGATCAAAGCGAGAAAGGAAAAAGAAAATGAAAGCAATTAACATTAAAACCGAATACCTTAAAAATCCTTTGGGTATTGATATAGAAAATCCTCGTGTTATGTGGAACTGCGAGGGGGGCGTAACTCAAACGGCGTATCAAATTGTTACCAATGATTGGGACAGCGGAAAGATTGAATCAAATTCTATGCGTGCAGTTATCCCGGCAAAATTTGAAAAAGGCAAAAGAGTTACTTTCAAAATCAAACTTTGGGACGAAAACGGCACAGAGGGCGAATTCAGCGAAGAAAACTTCTTTGAATACGGCATTAAAAATTGGTCGGCAAAGTGGATAACAGGCAATTATGAGGTAGACAAAAAAGGCTATGAAAAAGAGAAAAAGCTTGAAAAATCGTTCTTTCTTTCGGGAATAAATTATCTTGCTACTTCAAACAAGCCTGAGCCTGAACGCTTCCCTGTTGACTGCTTCAAAAAAGAATTCGGTGCAAAAAAAGATGTTGAATCTGCAAGGCTTTACGCAACTGCCTGCGGTATTTATTCGGCTTACATCAACGGCAAAAAGGTTTCTATGCCGCTTGCACCGGGTATTACGGATTACAGAAAGCGTGTGCAGTATCAAACCTATGATGTCACCGATTTAATCAAGGAAAACAACACAATCAACATTGACCTTGCAGATGGTTGGTACAGAGGCTCGGTCGGTGCTTGGGGGCTTAAAAATCAATACGGCTGCGAAACAAAAATCTTAGCTCAACTTGAAATCCGATACGCAGACGGCACGACGGACACAGTTGCAACAGACAGCTCGTGGCTTTGGTCAAACGACGGCGCAATCTCTTTTGCAGACAACAAGGACGGCGAAATTGTTGACGCAAGAAAATTGCCAAGCTACTTCGGCAAAGCAAAGCTGACAAGTCACAATGTAATACCAACTGCTTCAAACAATGTTGCGATTACAGAAAAAGAAACCTTTAAGGGCGAAATGACAACGTCTCCGAGCGGAAAGAAATTGATTAATTTCAAGCAGAATATGGCAGGCTATGTTTCGTTCAAAATCAATGCCAAAAAGGGGCAGAAAATTACACTTCGTTTCGGCGAAATGCTTGACGAAAACGGAGAGTTGACGCTGAAGAACATTCAATGCTCGAACAAAAAAATCACCACACCTTTGCAAACAATTAAATACACTTGCAAGGACGGCGTGAACGAATACAAGCCGAATTTTGCAATTTTCGGCTTTACTTATATGGAAATTGACACGGACATTGAGGTGTCGGCAGATGATTTCACCGCCATTGCGGTTTATTCGGATATGGAGGAAACAGGATTTTTCACTTCCTCCAACGAATTACTCAACAAATTTGTTAACGCAACAAAGTGGTCAACAAAATCAAACAGCGTGGATTTGCCTACCGACTGCCCCACAAGAGAGCGACACGGCTGGACAGGTGACGCACAGATTTTTTTCAACACGGCAGCTTATCTTTTTGATTATGCCACATTCAGCGAAAAATATATTCGTGATGTATACGATTGGCAACAGAAAGACGGAAAGTTACCTCAAATCGTGCCGTACGGCGGTGTAGACTTCTATATGTCGTGGATGAACGGCTCGGTCGGTTGGTCGGATGTTGGGGTACTTCTCCCCTACCGTTTTTGGAAGATTTACAATGACGACTGCCTAATCAAAAAATACTACAACGGTATGGTGAAATACGCAAAGTTTATGATTTCCCGTTGCGGAAAATGGACTCCGCTCAAGCACAACATTCAGCTTTCAGGCAGGAACAAAAAGTATTTTGTAAACTTCGGTCAGTCCTACGGTGAATGGGCAGAGCCAAAGGATGTTTTTCCGAATGATTGGAAAAACACCGTATTGCCGAATCCCGAGGAATCAACTGCGTACACTTCGTACATTATGTCGCTGATGTGCGAGATTGCAAAATATATGAATGACGGTAAAAATTTGCCGCTCTTTGAGGAATACTCAAAGGGCTGTGCAGAGGCGTACAGAGAGTTGATTACTAAAAACGGTTATTCAATCGACACCGACCGTCAGGCGAAACTGGTGCGGCCGCTTTATATGCGCTTGCTTGATGAAAAATCAACGGAATTTGCCAAAAAGCGACTTGTCAAGGCGCTGGATAACTACGGTTGGAGGCTCGGCACGGGCTTTTTATCAACTCCGTTTATCCTTGATGTGCTTGCTGATATAAACATTGAATATGCCTACAAACTCCTTGAAAACGAAAAGATGCCGGGTTGGCTCTTTATGGCTAAAATGGGTGCAACAACCATTTGGGAATCTTGGGAGGGCACCGAGGCTCAAGGCGGTATTGCATCACTCAATCACTATTCAAAGGGTGCAGTATGCGAATGGCTATTTTCTTCTATGTGCGGTATAAAGGTTGACGGCGAAAATCATTTTGTTATTGCACCAAAGCCGGGCGGTCATTTTGACTTTGCCAAAGCAGAATATGACAGCGTTTACGGCAAAGTTGTAAGCGGCTGGAAATGGCAAAACGATAAATACATTTATGAAATTGAAATACCGTCTAACTGTACAGCAGATGTTATTTTACCAAACGGCACAATGCAAACGGTTACGGCAGGTAAATATACTTTTTAGGAGGATAAAAAATGAAAGTTTGTATGATAGGCGGCACGGGACTTCTCGGCAGTCAAGGTGCGGCAGAACTTATTAAACGAGGTCACGAGGTAAGAGCGATTGCTTTGCCTCCTCTTCCCGAGGGTGCAATTTTGCCACCTGAAATGGAAATCTCCTACGGTAACTATCTTGAAATGAACGATGATGAAATCAAAGAAATGTTTGACGGGTGTGAGGGATTTGTCTTTGCGGCAGGTGTTGACGAAAGAGTTGAGGGCCCTGCACCGATTTATAACCTTTACAAAAAATATAATATTGACCCTGTTAAGCGTTTGCTTAAAATCGCTAAGGAATGTGGAGTTAAGCATACTGTTATTTTAGGTTCATACTTTGCGTATTTTGCAAAAGCAAGACCGCAAATGCACCTTACAGAATATCATCCATATATCCGTTCTCGTATCGATCAGGAAAAGGTCGCTATGAGCTTTGCGGATGACAATTTTGATGTGGCTGTGCTTGAGCTTCCGTACATATTCGGCACACAACCGGGCAGAAAGCCGGTTTGGGTTTTTCTTGTTGAAAGCATACGCAAAATGCCTGGTATAACAATGTGGCCAAAGGGTGGCTCAACTATGGTAACGGTAAAGCAGGTAGGTCAAGCCATTGCAGGAGCGATTGAACGAAATAAAGGCGGCAACTGCTATCCTATCGGCTACTACAATCTCACTTGGAAAGAAATGCTTACCATTTGCCATAAGCATCTCGGTTGCCCAAATAAAAAGATAATCACAATCCTCGATTGGATGTACGGTATGGCAGGCAAAAACCTTGTAAAACAGCAGAAAAAAGACGGCATTCAAGGCGGACTTGATATGATTAAGTTCACAGAGCTTCAATGTTCAAATCAGTTTATTGACAAAGAGCTCGGTTGTGTTCCGCTTGGTGTTGAAGATGACGATATAGATTCCGCAATCGGCGACAGTGTAAAGCTTTGCGTGGATATTTTGGACGGCAAGGCAAAAAACATTGTTGCAATGAAGGGTGAATAATATGGAAAAGAAAACAGTATTTTTAACAGGCGCTTGCGGCGGAATGGGCTTTCAAGGGCTAACAAGAATGTTAAAGGACGGCGACAGCTACAATACCCTCGTGCTTGTTCGTGACAGCGAAAAAAACAGAAAAATGCTTGAGCCTTATGCGGCACTTGAAAATTTGGAAATTGTTTGGGGCGACCTCAACGATTACGACACGGTATATAAATGCGTTGAAAAATCAGACCTCATTTTGCACGTGGCAGCCTTTGTTTCTCCACAGGCAGATTACAATCCGCAAAAAGCAATGCAGGTTAACTACGGCTCAACAAAAAATTTGATTACCGCAATCAAGGAGCAAGGCAGAGAAAACGAAGTTAAGTTCGTATATATCGGAACTGTTGCAGAAACAGGCGACCGTATGCCGCCTATCCATTGGGGCAGAGTCGGCGACCCGATTAAACCGAGTATGTTCGATTACTACGCTGTTTCAAAGGTTGCCGCTGAAAGATATGTTATCGAAAGCGGTCTTAAATATTGGGTATCGCTTCGTCAAACAGGAATTATAGGCCCTGCTATGAGCAAAATTCGTGATGCAATTATGTTCCACAACTGCTATGACAATGTGCTTGAATATGTGTCTGACAGGGACAGCGGCGTGCTTCTTCGCAACCTTTCCTATCAAGATGCAACAAACACAATGGACACAGCTTTTTGGGGACATATCTACAATATCGGCGGCGGTGAAAAGTGCCGTGTTTCAACTGCCGAAATGTTTGAAAGACTTTACGGCGACATCGGAATTAAAGATTTGTCGCTCATACTCAAGCCGAAAATGCAAGCAACACGCAACTTCCACGGTCACTACTATTTGGACAGCGACAAGTTGGAACACTTTGTTCACTTTCAGCGTGACAGTATGGAATATTATTATGATTGCTACATCAAGGATTTGGGCGCAACAGCGCCTATGGCAAAGGTAATGTGTAAGATGCCGGGTGGCGAAAAGCTGATGGCAACCGTTATGGGCAATATGTTCAACAAGCTTGCAGACGGCGAGCACGGCACAAAGCATTTTATTGATGATAATATGGAGGACAGAATCGAGGCATATTGGGGCAGTCGCAAGGCTTGGGAGGCTCTGCCTGAAAGCTACAACGATTTTAACCATTTCTTCGATTGGGACAAAAAGGTTGTTCTCGACCACGGTTATGACGAAACAAAGCCTGAAAGCGAACTTACCCTTGACGATATGAAAAAAGCCGCAGAATTCCGTGGCGGTGAATGTCTTTCAACAAAGATGAAAAAGGGCGATTGGTCAACACAGCTTGAATTTAAGTGTGCATTCGGTCACACATTCAAGGCAAGCCCAAGACTTGTTTTAGAGGGCGGTCATTGGTGCGATGAATGTGAGCGTAAAAGTTGGAACTACGGTCAGCGTGCAAAGGTTGACCCGTTCTTTGCACAGGTTTGGGCACCGCTTCACGAGGCGGACGAACTCAGAGAATATCCAAAAGAAGTATCGGAGCTTGATGTAAAATGACATACTATTTAGCCATAGACATCGGAGCGTCAAGCGGACGGCATATACTTTCGCATATCGAAAACGAAAGGCTTGTGCTTGAGGAAATTTACCGTTTTGACAATAACCTTACGCAAAGCAAAAACGGACTTGTTTGGGATATAGACAGCCTTTTTGCCGAGGTGCTTTGCGGCATTAAAAAGTGCAATGAAATGGGCAAAATTCCTAAAAGTATTGCAATAGATACTTGGGGTGTTGACTATGTTTTGCTTGATGAAAACAAGAAAGAAATCAAGCCTTGCTATTGCTACCGTGACAGCAGAACAAACGCTGTTGTTGACGAGGTTGAAAGCCTTGTATCCCCTGCCCGATTGTATGCAAAAACAGGGATTCAAAAGCAGAATTTCAACACGATTTATCAGCTTTATGCAGACAAGAAAAGCGGCAGACTTCTAAATGCAAAATACTTTTTAATGATGCCCGAATACCTTTCATTTAAGCTGACAGGCGTTTGCAAAAACGAATACACAAATGCGACAACTACAGGACTTGTAAATGCAAATGCAAAAACTTGGGACAGTGAAATCATTTCAGTTTTAGGTTTGCCGAAAGAACTTTTCGGTGCTCTTAACACACCGTCAAGCGTTGTGGGTGATTTGAGTGCGGATATGCAAAAAGCAATCGGTTTTAATTCAACTGTTCTTTTTGCACCGAGCCACGATACGGCAAGTGCCGTGTGTGCCTGCCCAATGGCTGACAATGATTTGTACATATCTTCAGGCACTTGGTCGCTTATCGGAACGGAAATCACCGAGCCAATTTTGAATGATAATGCAAGACAACTCAATTTCACCAACGAGGGCGGAATTGATTACCGTTTTCGTTTTCTCAAAAACTATATGGGTATGTGGCTGTTCCAAAACATTAGGCGAAATCTTGACAAGTCGATGACCTATGACGAGATGATGGAGCTTGCGAAAAAATGCGGTGAGTACAAATATTTTGATGTCAATGACAGTACGCTTGTTGCACCAAAAAATATGATTGACGCAATAGGCAAGCTGATTTGCAGTGATGATTTGGGATTGATTCTGAATTCTGCCTATCATTCCCTTGCAAAGTCATATAGCGAAGCCGTGATGGAAATCGAAACCGTAACAGGCAAACGATTCAACGCAATTCATATTGTAGGCGGCGGCTGCCAGGATAAATACCTGAACGCTCTCACTCGTGATTACACCGGCAAAAGCGTAACGGCAGGGCCGATCGAAGCAACAGCAACAGGCAATATTGTATCGCAAATTATGCGTGATAAAAAAATATCCCTTGCCGCTGCAAGAGAAATAGTTAAAAATTCATTTGACATAAAGGAGATTTGACAATGTCTTATCTTGAAGCAAAAGAAAAATATGCCAAAATCGGAGTTGACACCGACAAGGCGATTGAAAAGTTAAAAACCGTGCCTGTTTCACTTCATTGCTGGCAAGGTGATGATGTGGTAGGCTTTGACCAAAAGGGTGCGTTGTCGGGCGGTATTCAAACTACCGGCAATTATATAGGCAGAGCAAGAACACCGGATGAGCTTATGGCGGATATTGACAAGGTCATAAGCCTTGTGCCTGGCAAAATGAAGCTGAATCTGCACGCTTGCTATGCAATTTTTGACGAGGGTGAATTTGCCGACAGAAACGAGCTTGAACCAAAGCATTTTGCAAAGTGGGTTGAATTTGCAAAGAAAAGAAATATGGGTATCGACTTTAACCCCACATTCTTTTCACACCCTATGGTAAAGGATAATCTTACATTATCATCACCGGACGAGAGCGTTCGTTCGTTTTGGGTTGAACACGGTAAAAGATGCCTTAAAATCGCAGAATACTTTGCAAATGAAACCGGTGAGCCTTGCGTGATGAATATTTGGATTCCCGACGGTTACAAAGATATTCCTGCCGACAGGCTCACACCGAGAGAAAGGTTTAAGAAATCGCTTGATGAAATTCTTTCAATATCGTATGATAAAAGTAAGGTTTTTGTAACCCTTGAATCAAAGGTGTTCGGTATCGGACTTGAAAGTTATACGGTAGGTTCTGCCGAATTTTGTATGAACTATGTTGCGAATAAGGGCATTACACCGCTTATGGATAACGGTCACTATCACCCCACCGAGCTTGTCAGCGATAAAATTTCGTCTATGCTTTTATTCAACGAAAAACTTGCTTTGCACATCACTCGTGGTGTTCGTTGGGACAGCGACCATGTTGTTATTTTTGATGACGAAACAAAGGAGATTGCAAAGGAAATAGTAAGAGCAAACGCACTTGACAGAGTGTTCATTGCAACAGACTATTTTGATGCAAGCATAAACCGCATTTCTGCTTGGGTTACAGGTGTAAGAAGTGTTGAAAAGGCTTTGCTTTATGCACTTTTAGAGCCGAGCGATACCATGAAAAAACTGCAAAACAATGCAGATTTTACTTCCCTTATGGTTATGCACGAAGAGCTGAAAACCATGCCGTTTGGTGATGTTTGGGCAGAATATTTGAAAGAAACAAACACCCCTGCCGATTATCTTGCAGAGGCTAAAAAATACGAAAAAGAAGTATTGGAGAACAGACAATGAAAGACATTTTAACTTCCCCTTTTGTTCGTGAAATGTGCGACACAACGGCGAATATGTACCGCCTTGGTTGGGATGAACGAAACGGCGGAAACATCAGTTATTTGCTTGATGAAAGCGAGGTTGCCGAATATCTCGACCTTAAAAATGTGCTCAGAACAATTCCCACAGGATTTGACGCACCCGAGCTTATCGGCAAGATTTTTATCGTTACAGGCACAGGCAAGTATTTCAAAAATGTGGAGAAAGACCCTGAAAACAATCTCGGCATTATCCGCATTGCACAGGACGGCACAACGGCAGAACTTCTTTGGGGTTACAGCGACGGCGGCAAATTCACTTCAGAACTTCCTGCCCACCTTATGAGCCATATGGCAAGGCTTAAGGTTGACCCCGAAAACAGAGTTGTTATGCACTCTCACCCAACAAACACGCTTGCCATGAACTATGTTCACGAGCTTGACGAGAAGAAAATAACGCATACGCTTTGGGAAATGTGCACCGAGTGTATTGTAGTGTTCCCTGATGGTGTAGGCGTTCTTCCGTGGATGCTTTGCGGAACAAACGGAATCGGCGAAGCAACCGCAGAAAAGATGAAAGAATTTAGGCTTGTCATCTGGGGTATGCACGGTATTTACGGTGCAGGCAAAACCATGGACGAAACCTTTGGACTTATCGAAACCGTTGAAAAAGCGGCACAGATATATATGCTCACCTGCAATATGCCGAGGGTGAACACAATCAAGGACAGCGAAATGCAACAGCTCGCCGAATACTTCGGAGTGAATTACAGAAAAGATTTCTTGAATTTATAAACCGCAAGGTGCTCCTCCGATTGCACCTTTATCAGCGCCTTAAGATACGAACAAAACAAAAACTCAAGGATGCGCAGTCATTGAGTTTTTGTTTTGTCTATTATGTTGCATACAGCAAAAACATACAGTCCTAAATAAGGTACAGTTAATTATAATAATTTCAAACAGTATTGACAAAATCATTTTTAATCTCTAATCTGTGAGCTTATCCCTAAAAGGATAAAAATAAGATTGGAGATGATTTTATTACAAGTTATGAATTCAGAAACGATACAATGTTTTTGAGAAATCAATTCAAAAGTGTTGGTATGTTCAAACTGCCGCTTGTAAAAAGACAAGAAATCAGTCTTGAAGATGTAAGCCTAATAGGTTATGATAAAGTTAATCAGAATATACAGCAAGACAGTTGTACTTGGCGTTAAGGAGTACAAAAGATGAGTGATAATAAATTCTTGATAAATTTAATTGAAACAGGATACGATATTGAGTTTTCGTATAAAGGAAAATCTTATTCAATTACAAAAACCGGCAGAAATACAATATCATTTTGCGAATTTTACAAAGAACCTACGGAATTTGCCTGTGTTGATGAATTTATAAATAATGCAAAAATCGGAAACGAGTTATTATTTGACATTTGGGAAGGCGTAACGGATTTAATATATTGATTTAAACATAATCGTTTTCTATGTCGATAATACATACAGAAAAGGTGTCGGGTATAATAAAATTACGATGCGGATTATAAAAGCGAGGACGAATTAAAACAGATGAATGATTTTAGTTAAAATGCGCTGAAAAACAGTTACGGTTTCACTCTTGACTAAAGATATATAAAAAAGTCAGTGTATTTTTAATACACTGACACAATTATATATTTATCA